>Ga0187833_10003960_pt1 | contig 14664 bp, 20 predicted proteins | sample ETNtaG_37_FD_167968 | JGI IMG/M metagenome (GOLD analysis project Ga0187833, IMG submission 167968) | Marine microbial and viral communities from oxygen minimum zone, Eastern Pacific Ocean - ETNP2014_SV_400_PacBio MetaG (Illumina Assembly) | ecosystem: Environmental > Aquatic > Marine > Hypoxic... | reverse complement strand
GTTGTTTTTTTCCTTCTTCCCTTAACTTAATAATAATTTCTCTCTGTTGGACGGTTAACATAACTACCTAAAAGAAGAACTCCTATTTATACTTTACTTTTGTCGTTAACTAGATATTAGAAAACCTTATAAAAGACATTTTTATACTTTAAGATTTATGGAAGAGCATCAAAAGGTAAATGGCAAGATAATAGTATATCTTACAGAGAAGGTTAATCTTACATCATGGGATGGAAAAAAGAAAGAGTTTATTGCAAAAATAGATACAGGAGCAACAAAAAGCTCTATTGACATAAATCTTGCTGAAAGGTTAAAATTAGGCCCAGTAATAAGGTCTAAAGTAGTTAAGTCTGCTCATGGAAACCAATTAAGGCCTATAATAGAAGCTGAAATCATATTGGCAGATAAAAAAATAAAAGCTGAATTTACTTTGGCAGACAGGTCTCATTTGAGATACCAAGTTTTAATTGGAGTGAATATATTAAAAGATGGTTTTTTAGTGAATCCTTCAAAAAAAGAGTAATCAATAAAAACAATATTGAAATTCAATTAAAAACATTCAATAAAAAATCATTGATTAAAATTCAAAAATAAATAATTGAAATGAAAGCAGCAATAATGTCCCTGGGAAGCAAAAGTAGCTTAATGGCAATTGAAGCTATGAAAAAATACTTTGAGGAGGTAGAGAACGTAGATATTAGGAATATTGAAGTTACTTTGGGAAGCAAAGACTTATCAATTTTATACAATGGAAAGGCATTGAAAAAATATGATTGTATTTATGCAAAAGGCTCATTTAGGTATGCTCCTTTATTGAGATCGTTATCAACCGCTTATTATGATAATATTTATATGCCAATAAAGCCAAATGCCTTTACTATTGGCCATGATAAGCTGCTTACACACTTAGCATTGCAATACCACAAAATACCAATGCCAGATACTTATATTGTTTCTTCTATAGATGCTGCAAAGAAAATACTTGGGCAAGTAAAATACCCTATTGTGCTTAAATTTCCGCATGGAACACAAGGCAAAGGAGTGATGTTTGCTGATTCATTTGCTGCTGCATCTTCTATGTTAGATGCTATAGAGACTTTAAGGCAACCGTTTTTAATACAAGAATATGTTGAAACTGAAGATTCTGATATAAGAGCTTTTGTTGTTGGGGATAAGGTTATTGCAGCTATGAGGAGGAAAGCTGTTTTTGGTGAGAAGCGAGCTAATATACACGCAGGAGCTAAAGGAGAATCTATAGTTTTAGATAACCATACAAAAAAAATTGCAATCAAAACTGCAAAAGCAATAGGCGCAGAAATATGCGCAGTAGATATTCTTGAGTCTGTTAGAGGACCAGAAGTTATTGAAGCTAACTTAAGTCCAGGAATAAGGGGAATAACAGAAGTAACTCAGGTTGATGTTGCTGATAAAATAGCTAAATACTTGTTTAAAAGGTCAAAAGAAACCATTGAAAAAGGCAAAGACACTGAAGCAGATAAGATGATTGCTAAATTACAAGTTAAAGAATCTGGGAAAGATGATTCTGAACAGCAAATTGTTTCTAATCTTGATTTTAGGGGAGACAGAATGCTATTGCCAAAAATAATTACAGATATAACTAATCTAGATGAAGGTACTGAAATAGTTATTAAAGCTAAGAAAGGCAAAGTTAGTATAGAAAAATTTTAGGTTAATTGAGGAATTTATTAAAGAAAAAATAAATTATCAAAAACCACCAAGCAGAGATGAATGGAATTCTGTTGTTTAAAAAAGTCCCGCAATAAATCAAACTTTGCTCTAAGTTGTCTCAAAATATTTATTTAATTCCCACTTGGTTACTTGCAATCGATATTCGGTAAACTCAGCTTTTTTTGCTGCTACATATATTGGATAAGTATGCTCTCCTAATGCTTCCTGAATAACTTTGTCTTTTTGCAGTTCTTCAATTGCTTCACCTAATGAAGCCGGAAGTGTATCAATATTATGCGACTTAAGCTTTAAATAATCAAATTCATATACATCTTCTTCTATTGGACTAGGTGGAACCATTTCATTTTTTATTCCATCTAATCCAGCTTTAAGCATTACAGAGAAAGCTAAGTAGGGGTTGCAGCTTGGGTCAGGGCATCTTAATTCCGCCCTTGTAGCTTGTTCACGCCCAGGACTATAACGCGGTATCCTGATTAAAGTAGACCTGTTTCTTTGAGCCCAGCAAATATAAACGGGGGCCTCATAGCCAGGAACCAGCCTTTTATAAGAATTAACATTAGGCGCAATTATAGATGCAACAGCTTTTATATGATTAAGCTGACCAGCGACAAAACTTTTTGCAACTTTGCTAAGCTTATATTCATCATCAGCATCATAAAATATGTTTTTTCCTGTTTCAATGTCAAATAAGCTTTGATGTACGTGCATGCCAGAGCCATTTTCACCAAATATTGGCTTGGGCATAAATGTTGCATGAAGCCCATGCTTTTGCGCAATAGATTTTACAACATGCTTAAAAGTTATTGCCCTATCTGCTTGTAATAAGGCATTACCATACTTAAAATCAATTTCATGCTGCCCTGGCGCTACTTCATGATGCGACATTTCAACCTCAATGCCCATAGATTCTAAAGCCTTAACAATATCACTTCTTACCTTAATTGCCAAATCTCTTGGAGAAAAATCAAAATACCCTGCTTTATCATGAGTTACTGGAACTAATTCTCCATTTTCTTCAGTTTTAAATAAGAAAAATTCTAACTCTGGCCCAACATTGTAAATAAATCCTGATTCTTTACATTCATTCATTACTTTTTTTAAAATATATCTGGGGTCTCCTTCAAATGGATTTCCATCAGGCATATATACATCACAAATTATCCTTGCAGTAGCTTCCTCTCCAGTTTCCCATGGCAGTACTGCATAAGTTTCAGCATCCGGCTTAAGATACATATCAGACTCGCAAATTCTGGTAAAGCCATCAATTGAACTGCCATCAAACCATGTGCCTTTTTCAAGTGATTCTTTAAGCTTATGCTCAGGTATTGTTAAAGACTTAATTGAGCCGTGTATATCTGTAAATTGCAATTGAATAAATCTGACTTCATCTTTTTTTACTCTTTCTAAAATTTCCTGCGTCATGTAACCACCTCGATATGTTAATAAATTCAAGAAATTAAAAACAATATATAAATTTAACTATTATTTGGGCTGGTAAGTCTTCTGGATATAAAACCAAGAAATAGAGTAAATATTTTATACTTGGTTTATTAATCCAGATGACTATGAAATTAAGAGTATACATTCCGAACTATTCAAAGATAAAAACTAAATTATCGGAGAATACAACTGCAATGATTAAATATATAGGAAATGATATTATTGAAGTAGATTCCGTAGAAGATATTCGCGAAGTAGTAAGTGATATGACTAAATTTGAAATTATGACTGATGAGCAAATTAAGGATTTTTTTGATGTAAATTTTCCAGAAATAAAGATTAATGAGGTTCCGATAAATATAGATGAATTAAAGCTTAAGTTCAGAAGCTTGTTTGTCGATTTGCCTAATGAATATTATGAAGAAACCAATGCTGCAGTTTTGATAAAAAAAGCTTTTAATTTCTATTTCATTAAAAAGGAAACAAGATATATTATTTTTAACGTTGCTAATGGGTCTTTAATTGTAAAAGAATCTTACAAACATCCACCGACAATTGAGTTTTATTTCCGTATGAAAAAACTTTCTTATAACATAGATGAATACTATAGTTTGTTGAGACAAACACAGAAAGTTATTTTGAGAGCAATTTTAAAGGATGTTATTTATCCTTTAACAAAAGAAAAAATAGGAAGAAAAGAGATAAGCTTATTAGAGAAGATAATAAATATGACTGCAAGGTTTTTTTTAGATTTGGAAGAACAATTAGAAGATTTTAAACTAGAGATTAAAGAAAAAAAAACGATTTATTAAATATTCTGGTTTAATGTTGCCTTCCGACTATATTCAAATAGAAGAAGAGGCACTCTTGAAGATTAAAGAAACCCTTGAAGATGTTGAAAAAAGAAGAAATGCTATAGACAGTTCAAAAAAAAACTATTATAAGTGAGATACAAAAAAGAAAGGGTAAAATTCCAATAGGATATTTACAAGCACTGTTTTACACACTCATAGAACTATTTTCTTAATCTCGCTTTTTGTATTCTTTTAGATAATTCCTTATCGAATTTTGATGATAAAGATACTTCTCTTAACATATCAATTTCTTCTTTCATTTTTGAAATAAAATATTCACTAATCTCATTCATAGTTTTGCTAACCTTTTGTGAATCTGCCATAATCAATTAATATGAAGGATTATATTTAAATTTATTGGTATTTTGAGCTGTTAAGTTGACGTCAGGTAAAACCACAAAAAAATTATCACATATTACCTGCGTTCATTCCATTCTTTATCATATATTTTTTTACCTTATCATATCCAGCAGACTTAACAGCCCACTATTATTGGTTCCTTTTAAACTGATTTAAGGGTTTTTAATGATTAGAGATAATATGAATCATGAAAATTAGAATAAAAACTTTTCATTAAGAACAATAGTCTGGTCTCTTTTTGGGCCTAATGAAAGGATGCTTACCGGAATTTTCATTAGCTCTTCTATTTTTTTAACGTAATTTTTTGCGTTCTTTGGAAGGCCTTCAAACTTAGTAATTTTTGAGATATCTTCTTTCCATCCGGGCATTTCTATGTAGGTGGGTTTTGCTTTTTCTAGCTTTTCTAAGTCCAAAAGAAAGTTTTCGGTTTTTTTGCCATCAACTTCATAATGGGTGCAAATTTTAATTTTATCTAAGTTATTTAGGACATCTAATTTTGTTAATGCTATATTGCTAGCGCCATTAATCCTTACTGCGTAATTTGCAATAACTGCATCGAACCAGCCAGTTCTTCTAGCTCTGCCGGTTGTCGTTCCATATTCTCCACCTTGTTTTCTTAGGATTTTTCCAGTAAAATACTCCTCTCCACCGTTGGCTTTTTTTAAGTCTTCTTCAGTTAGAGAATCTTCTTTTTTCTCACCTAGGGTTTGCTCATCTGTGCCTTGTTCTGTTGGCATTGGCCCACGACCAACTCGAGTTATGTAAGCTTTAATTATGCCCATTACATTATCTATTTTTGTTGGCCCTATTCCTAATCCTGTACATACTCCTCCTGAAGTTGGATTAGAAGAAGTAACATAAGGATAAGTTCCATGATCTATATCCAATAAAGTTCCTTGAGCACCTTCAACTAAAATTTTCTTTCCTTTTTCTATAGCTTCATTTAAAATAACATAAGTATCATCAACAAAAGGCCTTAGCTTTTTAGCTTCTTCATTATCCTGCTTAACAAATTCATTCATCCTTAAGCCAGTTCTTTCTATCTTATCCATATAACAAGGGCCTATACCTCTGCCAGTAGTTCCTACTTTTTCTCCGGTTTTTTTATCCTTCTCAACTTGTTCTTCTGTTATAACATGGGCAGCTGAGCTAATAAGCAAGTTCTTATTTGTTATTTTCATCCCTTTTTTTTCCAATAAAGAAATTTCCTTAATTATTTGTTTTGGATAAATAACCATGCCATTGCCGCAAATGCTTAGCTTATCTTTATGGATTATTCCAGAAGGTAATAAATGGAACTTGTAGGTGGTATCTTTAACAACAACCGTATGTCCTGCATTATTTCCACCAGTAGCTCTAGCAACAATATCTGCTTTTTCTGCAAGAAAATCAACTATCTTGCCTTTGCCTTCATCTCCAAATTGCATACCAACTGCTGCTAAGGTTCTCATGGCTTTACAATATAATTTAGCTATTTAAAGGTTTCTGATATTAATTTTATCTGTTATCACGAAACTGATGTTATGATGTAAACTGAAAACGTGATAGCACACAATTACAATTTTAATCTTTCCAGGAAAAAATGATATATCTTGGAAAAAATCATAGCAAAAATATAGCTGGATAAAGCTGTCAGAATTATGATAATTAAATAATAAACCAGCCAATAGGAGTTTAACTAAGCCACATAAGGGGCAATAAAATCATAAAGAAGCCTTATGTGCACTAAATATATTATTAAGGACAGTTTCCCAATATGATTGATAATTGGAATCTTGAATTTTCTGTCTCCAAAAAAATTATGAATTTTTAAAAAGAGCAAAAGAATAATTAATGGGTAAAGGTAAGTCAGATACCAGCTACCCCCATAGTATCTAAAAAAAATCATACTTATTCCAAATATAACTACAGTTCCTATCGTATGTTTCCATCTTATTTTATTTATATCATACTCAGCAAGAATCATCCCAAAGCAAAAATAGAAAAAGAACCTTCCAAAGAACGCTAATGAAAATGGATTCGAATTCCACTCAGGTTTTTGAAGTAAGCTATCAAGAAGATAAAATAAAAACCCTATCAAATATAATAAATTGAAAACAAAATAATTTTTAAAGTATTTCTTAAATTTTCTTAATAAGGGATAAAGCAGATAAAACTGCAATATTATGGGTATAAAATAATAATTACCGCTTGTTCTTCCAAATATCACATCAAGGAAAATTTCTTTAGCAGTAAATTCTTGCCCTAAAATTAGCCTAAACATAATTACGAAAAATAAGTATATAACGAAAATCCTGGATAAGATATGCTTTAGATATTCCTTAAGGTCAAGATCATTATCGTGCCTGATTGAAAGCAAGTACCCAGACTCAAAAATAAACAAAGGCAGGGCAAACCACAAAAAAACCTTAAGTATGCTTGCATGCGGAGTGAAATCAGCTGCATGGACAGCAATAACAGCTAAAATTGCAACACCTTTCAGAAAATCAAAAAATACTAGCCTTTTATGGCGCATATCATCTTTTATCCTTGGCAGTTTTTTTTTCATTCCAAAGAAAAAAAGTTATTAATATAATGCCTAAAGCCGCTTCATAAATATAAAACGTTGATATATTGAACATATCATAAAATTTGAAAAAGGACTTTAATAATATTTCTATACCATCTTCAGTTTTCCTGTTATCTCATCAATCTTCTCTTCTTCATCCAGGCATTTCTATGTAGATTGGTTTTGCTTTTTCTAGTTTTTCTAAGCCTAAAGGAAAATTTTTAGTTTGTTCCTTATCAATTTCATAGCTTGTACAGATTTTAATTTTATCTAAGTTATTTAGGACATCTAATTTTGTTAATGCTATATTGCTAGCGCCATTAATCCTTACTGCGTAATTTGCAATAACTGCATCGAACCAGCCAGTTCTTCTAGCTCTGCCGGTTGTCGTTCCATATTCTCCACCTTGTTTTCTTAGGATTTTTCCAACAAAATACTCATCTTCTTTTATCTTTTTTATGTTAATCGAGAAAAAAAAAGAAAATCCCAATATGTCAAAACAATAAAATCACTGCAAGAAACATTAGAAAACTTTTGGGAAGAGCATTTTTTTATGCAAAACTTTATGTGTTACTTATGCCCTTAACTACTAATACGAAACATTTAAAAATAGCCACCTATACCTGAGTCTGATTAAAAACCGGGGCTGTAGTGTAACTTGGTTATCATTTCAGGTTTGGGTTGTGAAAGATATCCGCTTCGCAGAAAAAAACCTGACGATCCCGGTTCAAATAGCCCTTTACTCTAAATTTGTTGGGGCAGGGCTTTGAAAGTCCGGGCAGCCCCACTCTTAATACAATGGCAAAAGTCGATAAATTAGGTTCTGCAAGACGCTTTGGCGCAAGGTATGGAACCAAGCCAAAGCACAAGTTTGCAAAGATTGAAAAAGAACAAAGGAAAAAACATAAGTGCCCTTATTGTAATTATGTTCAGGTCAAAAGAGTAGCTCTAGGCATATGGCAATGCAGGAAATGTGATGCTAAGTTTACAGGAAGAGCATATACTATTGGAAAGCCAACAATTGTTCCAATTGAAAAAGAGCCTGAAGCTCAAGATTCTGAAAATATAGAGGAAGAAACTGATTCTGAAGAGGATATTGAAGAAAATGATGATGCTGAAGAAGCAGAAGAGAAGAAAACCGAAGAAAGTAATGATATAGAAGAAGAAAAATCTGAGGAGGGCGCTTAAAATGGTAGAGTATAGATGTTTTCATTGCAATAAAAAAGTCTCACAAGATTACCTAAAGAAAAGAATAAGATGTCCTTATTGCGGCTCTAAGATGCTGTTTAAGCCAAGAAGTGTATCTACAAAAGTACAAGCAAGGTAAAAAAATGACTGATGTTGGAAATGATGCTGAAAATAAGATTAATCAACTCCAGATAATGGAGCAGAGTGTTCAAAACCTTACAATGCAAAAGCAGCAGTTTCAAATGCAGCAGGTTGAGATTGAATCTGCAATAAATGAACTTGACAAAGTAGAGGAAGCATACAAGATTGTTGGGAATATTATGGTTTTGTCAAAAAAAGACGACCTTAAAAAAGATTTAACTTCTAAAAAAGATATTATTGGGTTAAGGATTAAGAGTTTAGAGAAGCAGGAATCTCAGTTAAAAGAAAAATCATCTAAATTACAGGAAGAAGTTCTTAAGGGGATGAAAAAAGATTGAATTAAAGATGGCAAATAATGGAATGGAAAATGTTTTGCATGTATTGGGTGAGTTAAAAGAAGATAATACGGTTCCAAGAAATGTCAGGGCAAAAATAGATGAAGCAATAAAGATACTTAATGATGGCACAGATATACAAATCAAAGTAAGCAGAGTTTTGAGCGAGTTAGAAGAGATTTCTGATGATGTTAACTTACAATCCTATACAAGAACTCAAATATGGGATGCTATTAGTGGATTAGAGAAGGTTAAGTGATTGGTTCTTAGTTTATATAAAAAATTGAATTTTTAAATCTTATTTTTTTAACATATATTAATTTTCTATATAGAAAATAAATAACTTCTTTAATATTGGTTTTTAGGGTTAATAGAGATAATAAAACAACCAATAACAATAAAAAAGATAATATTAGCAGTAATTAACTATTTCAAACATTAATTCAATTTAATTATCCAAAATAACTACTATAATCCATTAAAATATAAAAATAAGTATTAAAATAGTTCTATTATCAAAACAAAGCATTAAAAAATCTTATTTGCTATTCTTGATAATAAAAAAGAATTTAAATGATTGCTAATTACGAACTAGTACATTAGGGGGTGTTTTTTTGTTAGAAACTGTAAAACAAGCTAAAGCTGGAAGTATTGTTCCTTTATACAGGGAATTAGATAAGGAAATAGATGCAGTAGAGTACTTTGCAAAGCTTTCAAACTATGGAAAAAAGAAGAATTCTTTGCTTTTTGAAGATAAAAACAGAAGTATAGGCACTAGCAACCCTTGCATATTACTCACAGGAAAAGGTAATGAGTTTGAAATTAAAGCTTTAAATGATATAGGAAAGAAATTCCTGCAGTTTATAAAAAAAGATTTTGGGTTTTGTGATAAGGTAGTTAATGGCAGAGAAAAAATACATGGAATATTAAACCCTTCAAGAAGAAATAGTACAGAAGACCAAAGAATAAAATTAAAGACACATATTGATATAATAAGAGTTGTCGCATCTAAATTCAAAGCAAATGATGATGTTATTGGACCAACCGGATTAATGGGAATTGTTTCTTATGATTTTATAAACAACATTGAAGATTTGCCTGAAAATAGTGAAGATTTACTGGATGATGCTGATTATATGCTATATTTCATGGATAATATGTTCATAGTAGACCATAATAAAAAGAAAACTTACTTTATCTCAAATGCTTTGATAACAGACAATAAAAGAGATGACTTGTATAAAATCTGCAATAAAAGCCTTAATAGCTATGAAAAGCTTGTTGATAAAAAACTGCCTAAACAAAAAAAGCTGAAGAAAAAAGCTTTTGATGTTAAATATAATAGGAATAAAAATGAATTCCTGGGTGTTATTAAAAACCTAAAAAGGAATATTATCAATGGAGAAATTGTATGCGCAACTCCTTCAAGAATGGCAGTTTGCACTTATAATGCAGAGCCTCTTGACTTCTATTCAAAAATGAAGAATGGAAAATCTACATTCTATATTTGCGAAGAAAATGGGGTTTCAATAGGCAGCGCTTTTGATAGTTTAAAAGTGCAAGATAACAAAGCTGAGTTAAGGATTGCAACAACTGTAAGCAAAAGAGGTTATGTTGATGGTGAGATGGATCATGACCTTGATAATAAATTTGAAACCGTACTAAGGATTGGTGAGAATGAAACTGTTAAGCATACTATTTTAGTAGATGTTGCCAGAAATGAAATTGCTAAAATTTCTAATGTTGGAACAAGGTATATGGATAAGTTATTTGCGGTAGAGAAGCAGGAAAATGAGCAGAAAGTTGTTTCAAACATAAAAGGAGAATTAAAAGAAGGATTGGATTCTTTGCATGTTTTTAATTCTACGTTAAATGTTAATGCTGGTGTTCCAAAATTAAGCGCAATGAAACTGCTTAGGAAAGTAGAGAATACTAAGAGAGGGTTTCATTTTGGATCTTTGTTGAATATTAGCTGCAATAAAAATCTTGACAGCAAAACAATAGATATTATTAGAATAAAAAAAGATAAAGCATATGTTAGAGCAGGCTCTTATGTTTCCCAATATTGCAATGATGAACTGGTTGCAGAAAATAATGAAAAAAAGCTTTCTAAGTTTGTTGATATGGTAAAAGAAATGGGTGGTTTCAAATGAAAGTCCTTTTTATTGACAACTTTGATTTGTTTACGCATAGCATAGTGGATGAATTTGAGAAAAAGGATTGTGAGATAATGATTTACAGGAATAATGTTGATATGAAAGTAATAGAAGGCGCAATAAAAAAATTTAAGCCTAAACTAATTGTTATAAACCCCGGAAATGGCAATGCGGCAGGCACAGGAAATTCTATTGAAATTATAAGAGATTATGCTGGAAAGATTCCTATTTTTGGAATTGGATTAGGGAATGAATGCATAATAGAAGCAATGGGCGGAAATGTGGATAGAAGCCCAGTTATAAAACATGGAAAAGTATGCAAGGTAAGCCATGATGGGAAAGGTATCTTTAAAAAAATGGATAATCCTTTTGTTGCTGGGAGGTATAATTCTTTAGCTGCAATAAACGTTCCTTACACTCTAGAAGTTTCTGCTCGTGATGAAGATGGCATTGTCATGGGAGTAAGGCATAAAGAATGCTTTATGAAAGGCATACAATTTCACCCTGAAAGCATCTTAACTCCTTCTGGAAGCTTATTAATAGATTCTTTACTTAAAGAAATTGGGAAGAAATGATTTGATGTGTGTGTGTAGAATGTGTAACACGAGCTGATGAGTTAGTTATTATTCAATCAAATGACGAAACTTTTATATATAAATTAAGAGTATAGTACTAATATGATTGAGAGTTATTCTAATTATGAATGGTTTTTGAAAAATGATTTCAAAAATTATTCTGGAAAATGGTTAGCCATAATAGATAAAAAAGTAGTTGTGAGTGGAGATAATGCTAAGGAAGTAATACAGAAAACAAAAACAGATTTTCCAAATAGAAAGCCATTGATAACTAAAGTTAGAGATAAGTTATCTATTCTTTGATTATCTAAGATGGTATTAACTTATAAATTTAAAAAAGAAAGATTAAGAAATGGTGGCTATGCTGTAAGACCTAGAATTCTTGTTGAGTTAACTGGGTCAGAGAGTTCTATAATTGTTCCAGCATTGATTGATAGTGGATGTGATACGACAGTTATACCTGAAGGAATAGCAAAAAGTATAGGTTTGGAACTAAAAGGGAAAAAAGATAAATTATATGCTTTCAGAGAAGCTAGTGATGTTAAGCATGTTTCAGCTAATATTACTTTTTTAGGAAAAGAGTATAGACAATCTGTAACACTAACAATACCTTCTTTGATTGTACTATCAAAAGAAGGCTCTAAAGAGGAAGAAGATATTACTCTAGGAGTTCAAGGTGTTTTTGATTCTTTTGAAATATTATTTAAGAAACAACAAAATAAAATAATGTTTAAACCAACTAAAAAAAATATATTCTTCAAAAAATAAGTTCTAATAAACACTCAATCTATATATAAGAAATAGGGTTTCTTTGATTATAAGATTGAGATGAGGAAAAAGATATGAAAATTGAAGAATTGAAAAAGAAAGTAAGATACATTTATATATTGCTAGCATTAATCTAAAAAATATGAAGCTATTAGATTTTTATAATGAATATTCGATAAATCCTTTTTTTGATAGTGTTATTGAGAATAGTTTAAAGTATAGAGATAAAGGAAGTATTTTTGTTCAGGCTACAAGCAATGAAGTAATTGGAGACCAAGTGCTTGGATGCGAGATGCCTTTGCTTGATGAGACAATTAAAGCTAATGTTAAGGGAATCAATTCCGGCATTATTATTTCTAGCATAAATAATTCTATAATTGAAATTAATGATATGAGAACAGATGAAAACAATAAAGATTTTGAAAGAAAATTAAAAATTATTTCTGAAGCAAAAAATATAGTTCCTGGGAAGCTGATTGATTTTAAGAAGATTATTGAGTAGTTGTTTGTTAACATCAGTTCCTGTTATATACTTTTCCCATACGCAGTGTGGGAAAACTTCGTCCGAAGAGTTTTTGAGTTGCCGTAAATTCAGTTGCGTCTGTAGTTTTTTATTATAAACGTCATTATAGATTACTGCGAAGCAGAGTAAATTTCCGTAGGAATCGGGGGCTAGATATGTTATAACCTTTTAGATCTTATTGGCAAATAAATAACATCTCTTTCAATCCTTCACTATTTCCAATCCTATATCTATATGGACGTTCATGGATAGATTTTATATTTTTGTATTTTTTTATGAGTTCAGTAAAATGTCCTAATTTTGGGATACTCCTATTGTTATAGCTTATAATCCAAATAGGAATATGTTGAGCTGCATTAAAGAGTCTATCAAAATTTTTCTCCAAATCTATTTTTTTATTGAATCCACCTTCTCGGATAATATCATATATTTTAGTTTTTCCATTAAATTTATTTATCTTGCCATAGTATTTTGTGATTAATTCAGCAAAAAAATAATCTTTTTCATAATTGAATCCTGAGCCACCATAGGGTGGATCAAAATAAGCAAGATCTACGTTCATATTTGGTAATATATTAAAAACATCTTCATTATAAGATTTATTTTGTTTGCCATTATTAAATACTGCGTTGTTATATCCAATCAAGAATTTTCTAAATGTAATGCTTATATCTCTCGCATATTTTGGTCTAAAATGTTTAAAATTCTTATCCCTATATTTTAATATATTATTTCTAAATTTACCACCTGGCATTTTTTGAATGCATGTTCTGATCATTGCTGCAAACACAATTGCCTGCTTGTATTCATCGTCCAATTGATTTATATTAGCGTAAAGATTGTCTAAAAAACAACACTCTTCCTTTGTATAAAACACATCCGAAAAATGCATTTCAATATAATCATTTTTGTTTTTATTCTCTTTGAAGAGATTTTTAATATCTTCTACACTAAGGGTGATGTTATTATTTTCAATCAGTGCTTTAGCATATAGATAGCTACTTTTAAGAAAATCATTTGATATAATTCGTTTATTCATCCTTTTCAGATGATAACTTACAACTGCTGAGCCACTAAATGCATCAAAAGCAGAATCAAATTTTGGTAGTCTTCCAATAATCCAATCAATTAGTTTTTGTTTAGAGCCTAAATATTGAGTAGTTGGAATTTTTTTAAATTGCATCATTTTATAAACTCTCTAAAAATTTTATGTTTTTATTTGTACTAGCAATCTTATCGTCTTCTATCCAGTACAAAAGTATCTTAGAATAATCTAACCATTTTATTATAATTGTTGGGGGTTTCTTTTCCAAAACAATAATTTTTATTATTTCTTTATCCACCCTATATTTTTCTAGTTCCAAGAATTCATAATCAAAAAGCTGACCTATGGCATTTCTAACTTGTTTCCTCATATTTTTATTAGTAGTACTTTTCATCTCGAATAAAAGTGCTTTATCATCTTTTACCCCTAATAAATCTACTCTTCCTCTTCTTAGTGGTTTGATAGATTTTGACTTGAGAAAAGCAGAAAATTTTGATACGAGTCTCCTATGTTGTTCATTAGCTTGTTCTTTTTTTATGTCATCAACATAGTAAGTTCTTTCAATAATTTTGGGTTTTTGTTTTAATCTACCACCTATTTTAGGAAATTGATTTATTTCTGACTCTGGAATTGTCTTATTAATTTCCCCTATGTCCCCCAATTCTATATCTACAAAATTACCTCCTAAAATAGCATTGTATTTGTTTTTAAGGTTAATATCAAAAAATTCCTTTAACTCATTATCATTAAAATTAAATTCTTCTTTAAATTGTCCTACTGTAATTATTGACCTATCTCTTAAAATATCATGATGACTCCCAAAGTATGTTGCTATAATGAGGGGGATTATTGGGATTTTTTTATTAGCAGGTATTAAGTACCTAATTAACGGAATTGTCCATCCTGTTTTTCTATACTTATAGTATAATTCCTTAATTTCCGAATATTTTATATAGTAGTCTTACTCATAATGTCTGAGGTGATATTATGAGTTGGATAAAAAAAGGAAAAGAGTTTCTAC
>Ga0187833_10003959_pt1 | contig 14664 bp, 12 predicted proteins | sample ETNtaG_37_FD_167968 | JGI IMG/M metagenome (GOLD analysis project Ga0187833, IMG submission 167968) | Marine microbial and viral communities from oxygen minimum zone, Eastern Pacific Ocean - ETNP2014_SV_400_PacBio MetaG (Illumina Assembly) | ecosystem: Environmental > Aquatic > Marine > Hypoxic... | reverse complement strand
AAAAAAACAAAGCAAAGAGCTGAAGAACTAGAGAAAAAAGCAGAACAGGTCAAAGATAAAATTGGGGAGAGAAAAAAGGAATCTCCTGATTCAAAGGATGAACTCGACAGAGAAGAAGCTAAAATCGAAAAAGCAGAAAAATCCACACAAAAAATTGAGAAAAAAGCTGAGCAAGCAGACATGGCCACTGAAAAAGTAGAAAAAACCCTGGATAAGCAGGAAGAAATCATTGACGATGTTGAAGAAGAAGTAGAGGAAGAAATTGATTGGAGCAAGGTTAAGGATAGTGTCAAATCAGTCTGGAGCAAAGGCAAAACAGCTCTTTCAAAAAGTGAGTCAGAAGAAGAGGATATTAAAGTAGACTGGAACAGAGCAGGACAGCTATTGAAAAAGTATAATGTTCTATTGATCATACTCATTCCCTTGATTGTCTCTATTTATTTGAGAAGCATGCCAGTAAGCTTGCCGTCAACAGACAGTTGGGCTGAACAATCAGTTGATAATGTTGTGATAAGCCAGATTAAGAATAATATCAACCAACAATATCCCAATCTTCCAGATGCTAACAAGGATCAGTTAGTGAACGAGGAATATAAGAAGTTTAGAGAGCAAAATAGAGATCAGTATGATTCTCAAGTAAGAGGAACCTCTGACTTCTTTAAGTCAAGATTACGTGATGACAATGATCAAACCTACTTGATCGCTATTGATCCATGGTTTTGGTACAGGCATGCACGTAATATCATCAACAATGGACATCCTGGTGATGAGATAAAAGATGGTACCCAATGGGACAACCATATGTTAGCTCCTATAGGAAGAGCAGTTCCTGCTGATAAGTTTCATGCCTACCTTGGCGCCTACAGCTACAAAATATTTAGAATTTTCAACAAGGATCTTGAATTACTCACGGTCATGTTTCTACTCCCTATGATCATAACAGTACTGGGAGTTATCCCAGCATTTTTCATTGCAAGACGCTATGGGGGTAATTTCGGAGGATTAATAGCGGGGCTTATCGTAGCACTCCACCCCAACGTCATGACAAGAACAACAGCAGGATTCTCTGACACTGACGGATATAATGTTTTATTTCCTCTCCTCATAGCATGGCTATTTATAAGCGCATTAGAGAGCAAAGATCGAAAGCAGCTTTTAATCTACACAATTTTAGCAGGTTTTGCTACTGGCCTTTACAGCTTTGCCTGGAGCGGTTGGTGGCACATTTTTGATTTCCTCATAATTGCATCTGTATGTTTTCTGATCTATTTGCTCTTTATCAACAGAACCACCCTAAAGACCAACCTGCTTGGAATCCTAAAAAACTCAAATATTAAAAGAACACTAAGCATCCTTGTGTTATTCATTTTGGTGACAGGTATCTCTGTAACACTTTTTACAAATTTCTACAATTTTAAAAGTGGTTTTATCTCACCCTTCGGATTTACACTGATAAAATCCGTAGGGGTTGAAAGTGCATATCCTAACGTGTTTACCACAGTTGCAGAGCAGAATGAAGTTGACCTACCAGGCATTGTAAATCAACTAGGTGGAAAGTTTCTCTTCTTTGCCGCGTTGTTAGGAATCATGATATCCCTCTGGTCAAAAAATAATAAGCGTTTACATGAGATTCTCTTCCTCTCAGGCTCAGCACTCTACTATCTTATTGGTATTAATTACATAACAACTGATCCAAAGCTGTTTGTCTTAATGATTGCCCTGCCAATTGCAGCAAAAATTTTATGGGCAATGTATAACAAAGACACAACAATCGATATCAAGTATTCAATAATCCTTATTATCTGGCTTATTGCAACAGTCTATGCATCCACTAAAGGAATACGATGGATCTTATTAGGTGTTGCTCCTTTAGCCATCGCAGTAGGCATTACTTTTGGCACTGCCCTGAAATCAGGAATAAGATACATGCATAAGGAATTCAATATCCATAAAATCATCACAAGTATTGTCCTCATTGTAGCAATGCTCCTGCTTATCGGCATCGCACCACTCCCCCCATTCTGCAAATATGGACTTTGTGAATCTGGAAGAAATGTTGCTTTCCATGAAGTGCCTAGCATGAATGATGCATGGTATAATTCATTAGATAGGATTAACAAGGAAGCTGCTCCCGATGCTATTATTAACTCATGGTGGGATTTTGGACACTGGTTCAAAGCCATAGGAGATAGGGCTGTGACCTTTGACGGCACAACACAGAACACGCCAATGGCTCACTTTGTAGGCCATGCCTTGTTAACTAGTAATGAACCTCTGGCAGTAGGAACATTAAGAATGCTGGATTGTGCCTCAGATCAAGCTGCTAGTTTTTTAGAAACCAAATTAGGAAGAACCTACAAAGCGATTGAGTTGCTGAGAGAGGTAAATGTTGTTGATAGAAAAGGAGCTATTGAAATCTATAAAGAAGCTGGCCTCTCAGAATCTGAAGTAGATGAAGTCATTGAATTAACGCATTGCACTCCTCCTGAGAACTATTTCATCACATCCCAGGATATGATAGGAAAATCTGGGGTATGGGGGCATTTTGGTATCTGGAATTTTAAAAGAGCAACAATGTATAATCTTGTATATGGTGCAGAAAAAGAAGAGAGCATTGAATTGCTCAAAACCGAGTTCAATATGACTGATCAAGACGCACAGAGCATGTATTTTGAGATACAAACAGTTGATCCTGATAGAGACGCAAATACCTGGATAGCGCCATGGCCAAGCTATGCTTCAGGAGTAGACACCTGTCAAACTAGAGAGGGCAATACCCTAACCTGTGTCAATAACTTTAAGATTAACATTGAAACAGGAGAAGCAGAAGTGCAAACAGCAGAAGGAACAAAACATCCAAGAAGAGTATCAGTAATCACCAAAGAAGGTTTAATAACAAAAGAATATCCAGAGAACTATGTCACCCTAAACAATGGAAGACCTATTGGCCTGGCTGTCTTTCCGCAAGATACAGAAGGAGACTCATATGCTACTTTATTTATGGACTATGAATTAGTAGGAGGCATGTTCAGTAGCTTATACTTTATGGATGGACATGGCCTTAATTGCTTTGATAAATTCGAGGACCAAAGAAGCAGTTTTGGAACAAGGATTATTATATGGAATGTTGATTGGGATTGTAACCAAAACAGGTTAATCTTCTTGCAGGATCCACCAGCCCCAACAGAGGTTATTGAAGAGCCAGCAACCAATGAATCCTCCTCTAATGAAACAGAATAACATAAGCAAATAAGACTTACGTCTTAAGGCTTGTGCCCTCCAATAGAATTGAAGAGCACAAGCTTTTTAAATCAAATTCTATAATCCTATAATATGAAAAAGGTCTTTGCAGTAATACCTGCGATGAATGAAAGTAGGAATATTGGCAATGTCATAAAAGCAGTGCGAAAGCATGTGAAAAACATTGTTGTCATAGATGATGGTAGTAGTGATGACACCTATGATGTAGCGAAAGCAAAGCATGTCGCTGTACTGAAACACATTATTAATCTAGGCAAAGGAGCTGCCCTAAAAACCGGCTGCGAGTTTGCTATAAAGAATAACGCAACCCACATGATTTTTATTGATGCTGATATGCAACACGACCCAGAGGAAATTCCAAACTTCCTCAAAGCCCTTAAGAAATATGACATGGTATTTGGCTACAGAAAAATGACAAAGTCAATGCCTTTTATTCTGCGTTTTGGCAATTGGTGCATTAACAGAAGCACAAAGTATTTATATGGTCTTGAGATCTATGATACTACCTGTGGCTACAGAGCCATAACAGCAAAGGCATACAAAAAAATTCGCTGGGAAACCACGGGATACTTTGTGGAGGCAGAAATGATAGCAAATGTGGGAAAGGAAAAAATCTCTTATACCCAGATACCCATAAAAACAATCTACTCTGATAAATACAAAGGAACCACCGTCCTTGATGGCGTAAAAATTGTTATTAACATGCTCATGTGGAGGTTAAGAAGATGATTGTCGGAATCCAGATTGTAGGAGCACTTTTTTCTCTATTCATGCTTTACTATACTTTTATCCATTACAAGAAAAAAGAATTCACAGTAAAAGAAAGTGTGTTTTGGTTTATACTCTGGACGCTCTTTTTGATCGTGACATTGTTTCCTGAAATATTATCTCCCGTAGTATCAACATTAAAGCTAGGAAGAACACTGGATCTGTTAATTATTCTTGGATTCATGTTTATTATAGCCTGCATCATCTATACCTATGGCTTAGTCCGAATTAACCAGAAAAGATTAGATCAAATAGTTAGAAAAATAGCCTTTGACTTAGAAAAAAAGCGGAAGGAGAAATGAGAATCCTTTTCATCTTGGAAAATTACCTGCCACATATTGGAGGAGTAGAAATTGTCTTTAAGAATCTTATTCATGGACTGATAAAACAAGGCCATGAAGTCACTGTATTAACTCACAAACTCCCAGGAACCGCAAAAGAAGAGATTATCGATGGTGCCCAGGTCTACAGGGTTGCCTGTTTTGACTCTCGCTATCTTTTCACTTTTTTTGGAATTCCAAAAGCACTTAGCCTTGCTAAGAACGCTAACATCATTCATACCACTACCTTTAATGGGGGTCCATGTGCTTGGGTCGTCTCAAAACTAAAAAGAAAGCCTTTGCTTATCACAGTACATGAAGTTTGGGTAACTCGTTGGAGACAATTAACAAATCTTAATCCAATAAGCGCTTTTTTTCATGATCTTCTTGAGAGAATGATTTACTGGTTAAACTATGATGCATATGCATGCGTTTCCAAGTCAACTCAACAGCAACTCTTAGAGAGGGGAGTTGATGCAAAAAAAACACATGTGGTGTATAATGGTTTGAGCTATGAGATCTGGAATCCAAAAAAGTACAAGAGATCAGAAATGAGGGGAAAACTTGGCTTGAAAACATTTACAATTTTCTTCTCTGGCAGGCCTGGAGTATCAAAAGGCCTTGAGTATGCTATCAATGCATTCCCTCAAGTTCTTGAAAAGATTCCTGATGCAAAATTCCTATTGGTTCTCAGTAAGGACACAGCCTATAAAAAACAGCATTCCCAGATTATGAAACTCATAGAGAACCTAGCTATAAAAAGCAATGTTATCCTCCATGAGCCAGTTCCCTATCAAGACCTACCAAAATATATGATAGCCTCGGATTGTGTTGTCATTCCCTCAATAGCCGAAGGTTTTGGTTTTTCAGCTGCTGAAGCTTCAGCACTAGGTGTTCCTATTGTAGCTTCCAATACAACATCCCTCCCAGAAGTAGTTTCCAATAAGTTTGTTTTAGTAAAGCCTAAGGATCCTGATGATATTGCTAGAGGAATCCTCAAAGTCTACGAAAAAAAGTACACAGCTAAGCCATTAAGAAAATTTACCTGGAAGGATAATGTTAATACATACTCTGAGATATACAAATCATTGTTAGAAAACTAAATTATGAGGATTCTTTTTCCCAATACTCAACCATATCCTTCAATGTATCCTCAAAAGTAATTTTTGGATTCCATCCAGTATCCTTTGTAAATTTTGAATGGTCACCACACAACTCAGGGATATCAATCTTCCTTGTCTTGCTTGGATCAGTCTTGATTGAAATCTTTTTATCAATCACTTTTTCTAGAAGTTCAATAATCTCCTTTAATGAGATGCTCTTCCCAGAACAGAGATTATAAACCTCTCCAGATTTTCCCTTCTCCAAAGCAAGAATATATCCATTTACAATATCCCTCACATCTGAAAAATCTCTTTTGATTGCAGGATTTCCTAGCTCAACCCCTTCCACCTTACCTGCTTTAATATCTGCTACCTGCTTGGTTATTGTAGGACATACAAAAGGCAATGGTTGCCTTGGACCAGTGTGGTTAAAGCTTCTTGATACCACAATATGCATATTTTTCTCCTGAACATACTGAAAACATAACTTCTCCTGCTCCACTCGTGATTCTCCATAAGGACTCACTGGATTCAAGACATGAGATTCATTAATAGGCAATTCTTGAGGAACACCATAAACCTCTGCAGAGCTTACAACAAGCACCTTAGCAGAGGGATTGACCTCAAACAACGCATCTAGCAAATTTTTTGTTCCGCCAACATTTATCTCTTTAGTAAGCTCAGGCATCTCAAAACTCTTGTCAACAGAACTCTGTCCTGCTAAGTGAATCACCCAATTAGGACTTTCTTTTTTAATAACAGATAATACACTCTCTTTATCAGTAAGATCAGCCTTATGGGTAGTAGCACCCTTGACTGGTTTTTCTTCCCTGTCAAATCCACAAACACTAAACCTTTTTTTGAGCAGTGCCTCTGTTAAATGACCACCTACAAAACCACTAATCCCTGTAATAAGAATCTTCATTGTAAAAAGAAAACAGAAGCACTATTAAAACTTTACTCTTTGAATTCGCTTTGATGAATCTCTTTTTCAACAACTTTTAGATCCGCTTCAACCATCAGCTTGACAAGTTCCTTAAAATGAGTCTTCGATTTCCATCCTAACACTTTCTGCGCCTTAGTAATATCGCCTACAAGAAGATCAACCTCAGAAGGCCTCATAAATCGAGGGTCCTGCTTTACATAATCCTGCCATTTCAAACCAACGCTTTCAAATGCTGCCTCTACAAACTCCTGAACCGAATGAGTTTCACCAGTAGCAACAACATAATCACCAGGCTTGTCTTGCTGCAGCATAGTCCACATCATCTCAACATAATCCTTAGCATAGCCCCAGTCTCGCTTTGCATCCATATTGCCAAGCAACAGCTCCTTTTGAAGTCCTTTTTTTATCCGAGCAACTGCATAAGTAATCTTCCGAGTAACAAATTCCTTTCCTCTCCGAGGACTCTCGTGATTAAAAAGGATTCCACTGCAAGCAAAGAGATCATAACTCTCACGATAATTAACAGTAATGTAATGACCATACACCTTTGCAACCCCATAAGGGCTTCTTGGATAAAAAGGGGTTGTCTCTTTTTGAGGAGTCTCCCTTACCTTTCCAAACATCTCAGAGCTACTAGCCTGATAAAAACGGATCTTAGGATTAACTTGCCTGACAGCTTCCAACATTCGTGTTACACCCAAAGCAGTAAACTCTCCTGTAAGGGTTGGTTGTAAAAAAGAAGTAGGAACAAAACTCTGAGCAGCCAAATTGTAAACTTCATCAGGCTTTGATTTTTTTAAAGCCTCGATTAACGAATGCTGATCCAAAAGATCTGCCTCAATTAACTCAACCTGATCCTTAATATGATCTATCCTTTCAAAGTTTTCAGTAGAGCTCCTCCTCACCATACCAAATACCTTATATCCCTTTTCTAAGAGAAACTCAGCGAGGTAACTACCATCCTGGCCAGTTATTCCTGTTATTAAGGCTGTTTTTTGCTCTGTCATGAAAAATAGGACTAGAAATGACTTTATAAATCTTATTAAAGTGGGATCTGTAGGTTACAAAAAATGAAAAGAGATCTATGTTAACGTGAATACTCTTGCCTCATAATTACTTCCTTTTTCATAAAGTGTTCTCTCAATAACCATCTTCCATTTGTATCACAAGAGATTACTGCTTTAACAGGCTCGTCTTCATCTTCCATTATTTCTTGTATTAAAATTCCATTTTCATCTCGTTTTGTAAATATTCTTCCAATAATCTTACCACCATCTAATTCCTCGTATACAGCAACAGAAATCCTATCATTTCCATCTTTTTCAGTAACCATCATTTTGTATTTATAGATTTCTCCTTCTCCATTAGTTCGGGTAGTAGGTACCTCTCCATCGTGAAATTCATATTCATAAGTCCAATGAGGTAATTTTCCAGGATATTGATTAATCATCTTAATCGTTCTTCCAGATGCATCAGTTACATAGGTATCTATCATAAAAGGTTGCCCTTCTTTTAGTAAGGTTGAAACCAAAGTGTTTGCAGCTGTTCTTTGATTACTTAATGTAAATTCTTCAATAGTTTTTCCAGTAGTTTGTTTAATTTGCCTTCCCAAACGTTCTTCCCAAGGAAGTGAGATATGTTCTATAAAACCATTTATCATATTAAATATGGGTAATAGAGGTGTATATTTAAGAATTATTACAGTCAATCATCCACAACAGATGTGGGTATATTTAAAAATACTTTTCCACAACTTTTTTAAACCATCATAGTTCCCTTTCTAAAATGAAAATAGCAATCCTCAACCCAACATTTTCAAAGTTCTCTGGCATTGACAGGCTCATTGAGGCCCAGCTACCAAGATTACAGAAAGAAGGCCATAAAGTTACCATCTTTTGCTTTACAGCAGATATAGAAACTGATCTTGCAGCGATTGAAACCATCGGAATGCCAAAAAATCCAACATTCCAAAGAATCTACAGGCTCTTCTTTTTCCTAAACAGGAAAAAAATAAAGCAGACAGTAGAAAAACTAAAAGGATTTGATAAAATAATTGCATACCAGTATCCTATGACAGTCATAGCAGCCAAAGCAAAAAAAAGCTATGGCACCAAATATGTCTACCATGATGCAGGCATTGCCTATCCAAGATTATTTGGAAGGTTCTCAGAAAGACTCTATCTCAGATTGTTCTCTTTTTTCACATCAAGAAGCATCAAAACAGCAGATGAATTTATTTTTATCTCAGATTTTTTAAGAAAAGAAATGATGCAAAAAACAGGCAAAGATGGTGAGATAGAATATGTGGATATTGATCACAAAAGATTCAATCTCGATGCCAAAGGGGATGACATAAAAAAACAATTCAGCCTTACCTATCCAACCCTGCTCTATGTTGGAAGAATAAGCCCTCACAAAAACGTCCATACACTCATAGATGCATTCAACATTGTCACAGACCATTTCCCAGATGCAAAACTGCTCATTGTTGGCAAGCCAACATTTACAAGCTATCTCAAAAAACTAAAGAAAGGAGCAAATGAATCTATCATCTTCACAGGCTTTGTCCCTGATGAAGCTCTCCCCGGTTACTACGCTGCTAGCGATCTCTACGTAACGGCTTCTTTATGGGAAGGTTTTGATATTCCAGCTGTTGAAGCACAAGCCTGTGGGAAAAAAGTAGTTGCTTATGACATTGGTTCTCATAAAGAGGTTGTTAAGGAAGGTCATCTTGTAGAAGAACTTACTGATAAAGCATTAGCTTCTGGGATTATTGACATTTTGAAAAAATAAAACAATAACTATTTAAACAATTTTACTACCCTTATCTCAATGAAATTTCCTAAGATAAAAGCTGAACATATCTTCTTAATAATAATGCTCACAATCCTGATCTGGACAGGATTTGCAAACCTCTGGAGCAATCAGTTAACACATGAGCATCCTTACTCATATCTTGCAGGAGATGCCTTCCAGCATTGGGTAAGAACAGATGGTATTAAGCAAACAGGTAACTATCGTTACAGAGTTGATTTTCAAACCTATGGCTATGATGATGTTATTGGAGACTATCCCCCAATCTTATTTCATCTAGCAATTATCTTTTCAGACTTGTCAAACTTGCCAACCTTTGATGCGATTTACTTCCTTATCTTTTTATCAGCAATCCTCGCTTCCTTCATCATGTATCTTATTGTCAAAGACATGAACAGACATGTAGCAATAATCTCATTTCCATTTATGGTATTGCTCTTCTCTGGAGCATCCTACAGCGCATACACCTGGGGTCACTGGCCAAGCGTCATGTCCCAACTGTTCTTAGTAGGCATTGTCTGGTCCATAAAAAATATTGATCTCAAGAAATCATATCTTCTCATAGCAGCTTTTTTCACTGCCTCAATTCTAACCCACACCTCTGAAGCAATAATAGGTTTCTTCTTTGTTTTATTTTATCTTGCAGTGCAATTGATCCTGAAAAAAGACTTTAAGAAAAAATTTAAAACTCTTTTCATAGCAGGAATAATATCCTTTATCACCTCGTTATACTATCTTTTCATTTTCAAGAATACCTGGGCTTTTTGGCAAAAATATCAATTCAACATTATCAAAGAAACCGGCGGCTCGCCAACTGTACAGTTCTGGATTTATGGAATCTTTAGCATCATAATCCTCGTAGGATTCTTAATATCTGTGGTACTGCTAGCTCAAAAAAAGTCAAATACTACAATCCTTTCAACAATCTTTTTCCTGGTTATTGGATACACAAACTATATTGGCTTTCACTCTAGAGCTTTCCAAATAAGATTTTGGTGGCCTATCTACCTTGCACCAGCAATTGGAATAACCATCTACTATGGATTGAAAATCATTATCAAAAAATGGAATAGTAGCTACTCTTATGGCCTAGCCTTTGTTCTTTTGCTATTATTCCTCAATGTAGGTGGTGTAGCAACTGCAATACCACAGATCCCATCATACCAAGAGTTCTCAACTCCAGGCACAATGGATCCCTATCGATGGCAGGCATACCAATGGATCCATGAAAACACAGCCCAGGATGCAAAGATGCTCTTCCTCTATGGGGATATCTATGGCCAGACAAACTACCTGTTAAGCATCAAACGTGTTCCCTACAAAATTGATTTTGATGATCTTTTTACCTCGCTCCAAAAAAATCAATCCGAGCGCTATTTCATAATCAACATCTATGGAGACAATGTCAATTCCTATCCCTACTGGAAATCACCCTTCAAGTTTGGATATCATCTTAGAGATACCGATGAATTTGAACATGGGTTAAAGAAAGACATCTGTGATTTTGATTATTATATCTATGACAAAGTAAGCCGTGACGAGCGTCTACCCCAATTTAATCTGCTCCTGGCAAGTAATTTCAAAAATAAAGGCCTTGAAGAGGTTTTCTCAAACCAAATTGTTTCAATAATAAAAAACCCAACCAGGGGTGAGCCTTGTGTCTAAGGAACAGCTAAAAAATGAAGCAACTTATGGCCTCATACTCCTAGTAATTTTCATAGTTCTCTTCAAAATGCTCTTCTACAGCGAATCTCTGCTGAGCATAGTAAGAGTTATCGCTAGCCTATTCTGGATGAGCATCATTCCAGGCTATCTGCTTATGTTCTATTGGAGATCAAAATTGAACTTCTTAGAAAGAATCATCATAGGAAGCGTATTAAGCATGGGAATCCTTGGAACAGTGAGTTACTACATAGGCCTGCTTGGTCTGAATGTAAACCTGCACTACCTTATTTTGCCCCTTCTGATAATTGCTTGTGGGATCTACCTTTCCTATATCTCTTTAAAGCATACCCCCCACAAACAAGAAGAATAAAGCTAACCGCAAGCGAGAGCCTTAGAGAAGGCAAAATTCTATCCACATACCAAGTAAATAAGGTAAACAAGCTAATGCTAATAAAAAAAGCAAAAAACAACTTCTCATCCTGCTCCAAATCAAAGTTATCGAGTATCATGTAAGCAGGAACTACAAACAGCAATAACATCCCTATAATTGTGCGCACACCAGTAAACTGGAACAAATGTGCAGCCAAGCCTAAGACAATCAAAAGACAAACCCCTGCTACAATCCTATTGTCAATCTTCATGCAATATCCCTCACTTCACCAATAATCTCATAGATTCTTATATTATTTTTATCGTAGATAGCAGTTTGATTTCCAAAGTTGTGCTCTTCAAATGCTTGAAGTTCCTTAGTCTGTTGTGCATACTGTTGATTACCTTGTAAATAAGCCAAATCAGAGTAGTCCATAATAAAATACTGAGGCCCTGTAAGATATGTATCATTCCTAAGAGTCCCCCACCACTTGTTAATATGCCTATTAGACACAACCAACATCCAACGTGATTTAGGATAAGTAAGAGCACCATGATCATAAAGCAGTGCATCTTCCGGAAGATTCTCCATCATCCACTCTGATACTTCAAATTGATGGGGATTAATTCGAGATAACCCCTGATATGCTCCAGAGAGTGTGCTTTTCACAGTTGGAGCCTTGACCTGGAGTAAAAATACAACAAATAATACAACTACGCCAATACGCAATATGTTCTTAAGCTGCTTTTTTGCAGGTATAAATCCAACAAGGCTAGTCAGAGCAATACCAATCAAAGAAAAGAACAAAGGAGGCTCTGCAACCATCATCCTGATGATTCTGGGACTTGATGATCCTAAGAAAACATCAAAATGAAGAGCAAGGTATACTCCAGCTAACCACCCAAGAATCAAGAGATCAGTATCCTTCCTCCTTACTAATAACAAAATAACTCCAACTCCCACTAAAAGCAAGAGAAGAGGATGATAATGAGAATCTATCTGAACATAGGAGTCTGGATAACTCCCCTGATAAGTTCCTGGCTCAACACTCCATTTTAATAACCGAGTAACAGAAACTCTTTCGCCAGAAGCCTCTCCCAACTCCAGACCATAATAGATGGGGACAAACGGCACAATGAGAACAAGCAGCACAACAATCCCAATAACATAATGCTTAGCATTGCTCTTTGAGATAGGTAACTTCCTATATTTTGCGATCATAAAGATCATAAACATGAAAGAACAGAGAAAGGTAATCACTGATCCTTGAATATGAAGTAAAAATTGACCCGCCACAAGCAAGAAAAAGAGATAGAGATAGATAGGTTTGTGCTTGTTAGTGTAATACCCATGCACATAGGAATAGAGTGCATAGAGAATCATGGGAATCATGACAAAGCTTACCATGGTAGGTCTTTGGCCCCAAAGATAAAGCATGATCTCCCTCACAGAATAGATAAGCCCAAAGCCTGCAATAAACGCTGGAACACTACCATAGAGTTTTCTAATAAGAAAAAAAGTAGCAAAAATACCTAAAAAACAGGTAATAGCTATGTAGATAAAAGGAGCAACAAACCTTTCACCACCCACAATTTGCATTAATGCATAATTAAGATGGTTTGGTGGAGGATACTCCGGAGCAAAAGGGCCAAGCTTGCTTAGGCTGTAATACCAAACACCAATAAAGTAGGGCATTCTAACACTGCTCTCATCATTAATAAATTGAGGATCACCATTAGCAAAATGCCAAGCACTATCCCCCTCCCCAAAAGGTAACGGATTCTCCTGAAAAGGTAATGTCCAGAGTGAGAATGCAACTAGAAAAAGAATGGTAATCAGGACAATATCTTTGCTATTCATTTTTGTAACTGATTATTTTGTAATTGACTAATAACCTGGCAGATATGCTTAATCTGATCATTAGTAAGATGCGCTGATGAGGGAAGATTCATACCACGAGCAGATAATTGCTGAGAAATTTTAAAATCTTTAGCATCCTGCTTGTAAGGAGGCAACTCATGCATAGAAACAAAAAAAGGTCTGGTTCCTATTCCTTTTTCCTGCAGTTTTTTCATAAGATCATCTCGGCTCATCCCAAACTCTGGCTGAATCAGGATGCAATACATCCAATAGGTGCTTTTTGCCCACTCCAGTTCAGGAGGCAAGGTAATCCCTTTTATCTCTCCAAGAAGAGAGTTGTATAGTTTCGCTATCTCCCTCTTCCGCTGAACATGTGCCTCAATCATTTCTAGCTGAGCAAGCCCCAGAGCTGCCTGCACATTAGTTAACCGATAATTAAATCCGACCTCTGGATGATAATACCTTCTGTCAGAATCCATTGCATGATCCTTTAAGAACCTCATTCTCTCTGCAAGTTTGGGATCATTGGTAACAATCATGCCTCCTTCCCCTGTTGTGATAGTTTTATTGCCATAAAAACTAAAACACCCAACATGACCAATACTACCCACTTTTTTCCCCTTATACTCTGCCCCATGAGCCTCAGCAGCATCCTCAATAACAAAGAGATTATGCTTTTCAGCCAGCTTCATAATAGGATCCATATCACACGGATGGCCATAAAGATGGACTGGCATGATAGCCTTTGTCTTTTTTGTAATTTTTGCTTCTATCTTCTTGATATCCATACACCAGGTTTCTTTGTTAGCATCAACTAAAACAGGCTTTGCACCAACATAGGTCACTGCATTGGGTGAAGCAACAAACGTAAGATCAGGAACAATAACCTCATCTCCCTGCTTAATACCCAGTGCCTTTAACGAAACATGCAAAGCAGCAGTCCCATTGCAAACAGCTACTCCCAATTTACTGTCAACGTATTCAGCAAAGCCAGCCTCAAAAAGGCTGATATATTTTCCTAAGCTGCTCACCCAAGTACTCTTAACAGCATCAGTAACATATTTGAGGTCATTCCCTCCAAGTGTTGGCTCGTAAACCGGTATAAAATCTCCCATTTTGTAGTCCTTATCCTAAAAATCGTAATGATAACGCTCGTTTCCAGTAAAGAAATGCATACTTTACATAACTCTCACTTTTTGAATGCCCCTCATCTCGATATTTGTAGACAAATGGAATCTCCTTAATAGTGTAGCCTCTTCGTAAGGCTCGATAAAAAAGCTCCATGTCAAATTCTCCCCATTGAGAAGGGTATTTGAAAGGCAATGCCAAGAACTTATCTCGCTTCATAGCATGAAATCCTCCTGTGAAATCAGTTACCTTAAATCCCAGAACAATTCTTAAGCACATATTAAGACTATAAGTTGCTAATTTCTTAAACCAAGGCATCTCAACACCACCACCAGGAGCAAACCTGCTGCAGCTAACAATATCAGCCTCTGGCATGTAGGATAACAATTCAACAATCTTGCGAGGAGGATGTGAAAAATCAGCATCCAT
>Ga0187833_10003958_pt1 | contig 14669 bp, 14 predicted proteins | sample ETNtaG_37_FD_167968 | JGI IMG/M metagenome (GOLD analysis project Ga0187833, IMG submission 167968) | Marine microbial and viral communities from oxygen minimum zone, Eastern Pacific Ocean - ETNP2014_SV_400_PacBio MetaG (Illumina Assembly) | ecosystem: Environmental > Aquatic > Marine > Hypoxic... | reverse complement strand
CGCAAAGAACGCAAAAGAGATTAGCAGAGTAGAATATCAGGATTTATCTATAATTTTTTTAGAAAACCTATCTATTTTATGTTAGACTAAAAACCATTGATCAAAACACTATGGGTTTAAAATGAAAAAGAATTTCAAATTATATGGAATCATTATATTTGTAGTCGCGGTAGTGATACTTTCAATAAGTATCACTAATTTCCAGAAACAGTCTACCCTCTTACGTGAGGAGATATTTGATAAATGCAAGATGATTGCCGTCGAACTTAAGCACATGCGAGAGTATCTGGCAGAAACAATGGCAATTACAAATATGGAGCATAACGAGGCAACCAGAATGCTCATGCCGGCAATGGCAGGAAATGAGATTGGCAAAAAGTTTTATAATGAAACAGGTTATCAATTAAGACAGGTCAGTTCAAAATATAGAAACCCTAAAAACAAGCCTGATAACTTTGAGCAAATAGCCCTGACTGAATTCGAGAAAGACAAGAACCTCTCTGAATATAAAGGTGTTGAGAAGATAGACGGTCAGAAAGTGCTGAGATATCTCATCCCGCTCTACATAGAGGAAGCATGTCTTAAATGTCACTCCGCAAAGGAAACCGTACCGGAAATCATACAGGAAGATTATCCCGAAGACAAGGCCACGGACTACGTGTTTGGAGACCTGAGAGGCGCCATATCAGTAGCAGTCCCCATAGACAGGGCCGAAGCTGAAATCAAAGAGAACCTGATCCATATGACCATTGTAACTACCATAGGAATGGTGTTCCTGGTAACCTTTGTCTACATTGCGATGAATATTACGATTAAGAAGTCAGAAAAAAAACCTCCTTCATAAATTTGTAAAGTTAAACATCACTTCGTGATACCACGAAGGCACTAACTGGATTCCTTGCGAAAGCAAGGTCGCCTCACTTTCGTGAGGATTCCAAAGAAACTAATTTATCTACAATGCAACCACGCATAGAAACCCTGGACAAGCTAAAAGCACACGTCTTTAAAACATTATCAGCACATTATCAATCCTTAGATAACTGCAAATACGCGGACTTAAGATTCGGAATCAGCGAATTCAAATCAGCCAGTTCTGAGAATGGACAATCAAAGGATGTTACGGATGATTATGATGCCTCATTCAGTGTAAGGGTTATTGCAGGAGAAATGTCGTCCTGGGGATTTTATGGCCAGTCCCTGGGCAGAAACGATTTAAAGATTAAGAAAATAACCAGCCTGATTATAACCGCCATAAATACAGCCTATGAGCGGGCAATAGCCAACGCAAAGAAAAAGTCAGAGTTTAAAAAGAAAGCCGATTCATTAACAGAAGTCAGGCTCGCAAAGATTAAGGTTTGTCAGGATACGGTACCGGCAGATTTTGAAATAGACCCGCAAAAAATTCCCCTTCATAAGGTATTAAAGACGAGCATGGATGTTTCCCGGCAGATGAAGGAGCTTGATCCGTCTGTATTATATACGGCTACAGGGATAAGAACCGGCATAACCAGGGAGTTATTCTGCAGTTCTGAAGGCGCAAATATAGACCAGTCACTTCCGCTGACTCAGGGTGTTGTCTATGTGTCTGCGCAGAATGGCGAATCAAGCCCGGAAGTCTGTTATGATTATATTGGCGATTTAAGGGGGTGGGAAATAATTGAGGGCAAAAACTGCTATAACCTGAGCTTTCTCGATTTCGCACTTGAGAGGACAAAAGAGACTATCGAACTTTCAGATGCAGAGTTTCTTAAAACCAGCAAAGGTGAAGTTGTCGTTGTAACTGATCCTCACTTTAATACACTGCTTGTACACGAAATCGTCGGGCACCCTACCGAATCAGATAGGATATTGAAAATGGAAACTGCCTACGCAGGCAGGTCCTGGCTCTATAAGAGCAGGGATGAAAATCAGTTGGAAAACCGGATAGCATCACCCCTCGTAAATGCATTCTCAGATCCTACCGTAATGGGATATGGGTACTATAAATACGATGCTGAAGGAACACCCGCCAGACGCATAGACGTGATCAAGGATGGTATTCTTAAGACTTTCCTGAATGGACGTGAAAACGCCGCAATCCTTGGACATGAACCGAATGGTTCAATGAGAGCAACTACATCCGCAATGGTACCAATAGTCAGAATGACAAATACCGCATTTGGCCCCGGCAAAAAGAATCCAAAAAGCATAATCAAAGAAGTAAAGGACGGATATTACATCGTCAGCCACAGAATACCGTCCATAAGCGAATCCAGAGAAAACTTCAGAATCTCTGCTAAAAAGGTTTACAAGATTGAAAATGGCAAACTCGTCAAGTTGTACAGAGGCGGCGGCATAATGGCAAATTCAAAAGACTTTCTAATGAGTGTTGATGCAGTGGGAAATGATTTCAAGATGTTTCCCATTCCAAACTGTGGAAAGGGACAACCAATGCAAATCATGAGAGTTGGAAACGGAGGGCCGACACTCCGGGGCAAGGCAAGGCTGGCTGGTTGTTGAACCTCATTTCCTCCCCCATTATGAGGGGTTCTTTTATTTTAAAGTTATTATTCGTGTATATCTGCGAAAATCTGTGTCCTATTAATTTACAATGATAAAAACAGAAGATCTACGAACAGCTGTTGCCGACGCACTTAAATACATAAGGAAGCATAAGGACGTTATCGATGCAGAGGTATTTGCATCGTGGAACGACCTGATAACGATAAGGCTTAACTATACGTCCGATATACCCTGCAATGGAGTTCACGAACCAAAGTCTATCCAATCGTATGGACTCGGAATACTGGCCACGTTCAAGAGAGGAAGTAAGATTGAAGTTGGGTTTGGTTCAGTCATAAACGATTTAACGAAAGAGGGAGTTCTTGATGCCTTGATGAAGGCGAAAAGAAACAGGGTGTATGACCCGGATTTCAAAACACTACCCGATCCAATAGATAAACCATCCCTAAAAAACTATCACGACAATAGCGTCATGAAAATCAGCGGAAAGGATACCGTTGATTTAGGATGGAAAGCACTTGTTGGCGCTCTTAAAACCCTTAATAATAGAGGACATAAGAAATCAATCATTATCGGTGGAGACGTCACCATCCTGAGAGAGAGAATGGCCATAAAGACTACAAAAGGGATAGATGACTTTGACGAAACAACCAGTCTTACCGCAAATATAACTGCAATGATCGAGAACAAAAATGTTAAGGGTACGGGATGGAGTATGGGCACGCACCTTGCAACATTTAAACCGGAAGCAGCAGGGAAAGAAGCAGCAGAGAGTGCAATGAGGACAATTGGCGGAAGGAAAATTAAGTCTGGTAAACACAATGTGATTTTTGGAAACCAGCCCCTTACTGACATTGCTTCAAACGTACTGATACCATCATTAGACCTATCGTCAGTCAATGCATCCAACACACCATTCCTCGGAATGCTTGGGCAGGAAATAGCATCGCATAACTTAAATATATACGATGACGGCTCCATAAAGGGAGAAACAGGCAGTAAAAAGATTACTTGTGAGGGAGTACCAACAGGAAGGACTGACCTTATCAAGAATGGCACACTTATCGGTTTCCTGGCAAACAATTACTTCGCAAGAAAATTCAAAAGCAATCTGTACAATCCAATACCAAGAAACGGCTTCAGATACTCAACAAATGGCAGGGATTATAAAAATAAGACAGGCATTTCTCCGACAAACGTGGTAATAGAAGGAAACAACGGGACTACCAGAGACAACTTACTTAAACAGGTAGACAATGGCGTTTATATAGGCAGGATATGGTACACCTATGCAATCAATGGATTAGCCATGGGTGATTTTACGAGTACTATAATCGCAGATTCTTTTTCCATAAAGGATGGAAAAATTGCCAGTCCTTTAAAGCCTAACACCATCAGAATCAACACTAACATCAAGCACATACTTAACAACATAATCGGAATCACAAAGAAAAAAAGATCTACATTGGTTTGGGGATCAGGGGAAGTAGTGATCGCCCCGGAGATCGCGGTGAGTAATGTACAACTGGATAACATAGCCGGTTTCCTCGGCTAAATATTAAATATCCAAACCTATCTGATATCCCTCATGCATTGCATCATGAATATTCCTCGGCACCTTTGCATCACCTATAAGGTGAACTTCATTTACCAAACCCCTTGCCTTATTATAAAAATCATTCGCAGGATTAAAGCCGCTTGCATTAATGACTAAATCAGCCTTAAGAGCCACCTTCTCTCCTGTATCATCCTCAATTATTACTTTATCCTCTGTTATTTCCAGAAGTTTACTGTTAAGGCAGAACTGAACGCCATATTCCTCAAGCTTGTTTAAAAGGATTGTCCTGTTAATCAGGTCCATATCACGTGCAACTGACGGGAGTTTCTCAACGAGTGTTGCATTCTTACCTTTTTCTGCTATACACTCTGCAATTTCTGAACCTATAAAACCGGCGCCAATAACTACATTATTCTCCCCCGGCTCCTTTTTTCCGAATAATACAACGCCCGGACCGTCCACCTCTCTTCCCTCAGCAACAGATACAGTTATCTTCTTGAGCTTAATCCCCGTCGCTATGATAAGGACATCAGGAGAGTTGTTTTTCAAGGATTCCTCATCTATTGCAGTTTCCATCTTAACATCTACCCTGGATTCTTTAAGCTGGTTTGAAAGATAATCCAGCATCTTTATCCACGGCTTCTTTCCCGGCGCCTTCGGCGCTGCCTTCAGATGACCACCCAGTTTAGGCCCCTTCTCCAACAAAGTAACATCATGGCCTCTTTCAGAAGCCGTAAGGGCTGCCATTATCCCACCGGGCCCGCTACCGGCAATAAGTACTTTTCTTTTAACAGTTGCTTCTGAACTGACACCTTCACTCTCTCGCCCAACTCTGGGATTAACCGTACAATCAGCGCCAAGCCCCTTCATAACACGGTCATTACAATTTGCGCATGAAACACACTCGATAATGTCGCCGGTTTTTTCTGAACGAGCCCTCATTGGAAGATCGGGATCACTAAATAACGCCCTGTCAATCGCTACAGCATCCGCATCCCCTGAAGCAAGTATATCCTCAAGCATCTGAATGCCAGTCATCTTTCCGGTAACAAATACCGGAATGGAAACTCCACCCTTAATATCCTTACATTGTTGAGAGGTACCGCCCTCAGGAGACCTCATTGCAAAGAGGCCGTCACCATTAAAGAATGATTCCGGAGTGCCACAGGTTACTGATAAATAAGCAACACCACCTTCTTCGAGCTTTCCGGAAAAAGCCTTTGCCTCATCTAATGAGAATCCATCATCAAGAAGTTCATCTGCCATTAACTGATATCCTATCGGGAAGCCATCTCCCAGCGCTCTCTTTATTGATTCTATTATGTCTAAAGGCAATTTCATTCTTCCTTCGAGGCCACCCCCATACTTATCGTTTCTCTTGTTAGTCCCTGGTGAAAGAAACTGGCTCAACAGATGGCCATATCCTCCACCCACTTCAATCATATCAAAACCTGCCTTTTTTGCCAGAACAGCCGCATTTGTAAAAGAGGTAATCGTTGTATTTATATCATCCTCAGTCATAGGTGCAGAAACTATATTTCTCCTGGTGCATGGACACGTAAAAGAAACGTCCGATGCAGACATTGGATTTGAGCCCATCGCAAATCTTCCACCATGCTGAAGCTGTAATACTGCATACGCTCCGCTTTTCTTGATACCTTCTGCCAGTTCGTTAAGTCCTGATAAATATGTATCATCACTGGCCATAAGCTGTGATGAATAAATCCTGCCTCTATCTTCGACTGCAGCACCCTCAACCACAATCAGTGAAGCGCCTCCTTTGGCCCTTCTTGCATAATATGAAACCATTTTCCCTGTAACATAACCTTTTGTACAACTAAAGCCCGTAGGCATAGCCGACATTGTAATACGATTTTTCAACAAAAACCCATTCAGGTCTATAGGTTCAAACAAGTGTTCAAACTTCATCCATCCCCTCCTAGAAATTAAAACAAACATAAAATAAGAGCACGATACTAACCTCAAAAAATAACAGAATCAAATCAAAGATCCACCATCAAGAACCTTTGGTAAATGTAATTTCGTATCTCTCAAACTCTTTCTTTTTAAAGCCATGTATTGTTGCTTCAAATGTTCTTGTTGTTCCCCTGTCCATATTCAATATATAGAAATCGTTGCTTGATACGACAGAACCACTCTTACTGTAGACAGTAATCTTAAAAAGTGTGTATCTGAAATCCTTATTTGAATTATTTGTGATATCACCTTTAAAGATCGTATCATTATAGTGAGTTTCGCAAGTAACACTTTCTATGGAAAAATTATCAGCAGACGGTTCAAAACCTTCAGGAATCATTCCGGGCTGCTTATCCAGCCTGGTTGCCTCCAGAAAGATTTTTTCTTCAAGTGAGATAATCCTCTTTTCTAAAGCAAGGATTCTGAATGATAAATCAGAAATAACTTTTTCCAGGGAATCCAGCTTCTCGAGAACCGGCTGTGAGTCTGAAGCACCCAGCAAAAAGAATGAAGGTGTAAAACAGAGAATGAGAAATATAAGAATTCTTTTCATGGCAATCTACTACCCCCTTTTTTATTTAATAATTATTCCCAACCCAATCTCTTTATCCCTTTGATTTCCTTTGTCATATCATCCGTGGCAAGTACCAGCATTCTTTCATCTTCGTATTTAACGTTTATGTTATACACAATCTCGTTTTTCTGGATATCCTTTTCAAACCTGTAATTTTGTAATCTTACAGAATTTTTCTCAAGAATACTCTTTATATTCTCCAGAAAATGTTCCTGGCTGGCAATTAACATTTTTATCGTCACATATTTAGCCCTCTTCATTTCTCCTTCAGCCTTGGGAAGTAAGATCAAGGTCGTAATTACAATAATGGTTGTAAAGACAGCGGGCAGGATGAATCCGCTGCCTACTGCCAGACCAATACCCGAGACTATCCACAGAGATGCTGCAGTAGTCAGCCCCCTGACACTAGCCCGAAATCTCATAATAGTACCTGCACCCAGAAAACCTACGCCTGTTACAACCTGAGCCGCAATCCTGGCAGGATCTATTCTAAGAACTGAATCGCTTTTGTAAACCTGATAATTAACAAAAATATGTTCTGAGACCAGCATCATCAGGGCAACGCCTACACATAACAAGAGATGTGTTCTCAAACCTGCCGGCCGCCCCCGTTTTTCTCTCTCCCATCCAATAAATCCACCAAGGATCGCCGCTATAAACAACTTTCCAAATACAGAACAAATATCAAACATTAAAATATCACCAAAATTGGACATATCTTACCCCTCTTTCCTATAAAAAATGAGAAAAAAAGTATATTAGCAACTATAATAACGCAAATAATTCGTTTCAAAGCAATTTAATAATTTCAATTTGCATGCACATTTTGTAACAATATATAGCGACTTTTGGAATAATTGGTTTTTTCTTGCATTAAATACCTTTTTTTGATAGCATTTCTCCTCTATGCCCATTTCAAAACAGAAGAATGTTAACTGTATTTAAAATAAACAGTTACATATAATCTTAAACAGGAATCGATAAAAACTGTGGCTGTTATACCGGCAGCATATAAGAGTGCACATTTGAAACCGTACATGCAAAAAATTTTGTCAGACAGGTGTAAATAGGAAATATACCAGATCTCAATCAGGATGGACGAAAAAAACCGTATAGATACGTTAAATGACATAAAAATCTTTACTGGAAACTCAAATCGGGCACTTGTAGAAAGAGTGTGTGATTATCTTTCAATTCCACTTGGCAATGCCACTGTGGGGAAATTTCCGGATGGTGAAATAAACGTTAAGGTTGACGAAGACGTGCGTGGGGCAGATATATTTATTATTCAACCTACATGTCCGCCTGTTAACGACAGCCTTGCGGAATTATTAATCTTAATAGACTGTTTCAAAAGGGCATCTTCAGCCAGGATAACTGCTGTTTTGCCTTACTATGGATATGCAAGAAAAGATAGAAAAGATGAAGGCCGGGTACCAATTACGGCAAAACTGGTTGCAAACCTTATTACCAAAGCAGGCGCAGACAGATTACTTACAATGGACCTGCATGCAGCCCAGATACAGGGATTTTTCGATATACCGGTAGACCATCTTCTTGCATTCCCTGTCATTTCAGATTACTATAGGGAAAAAGATTTATCTGATTTTGTGGTAGTGTCGCCTGATGTGGGTGGAATCAAAATAGCAAGGTTATATTCAAACCACCTGCACATGAGACTGGCAGTAGTAGACAAAAGAAGATTTGGGCCGGAAGATATAGAAGTTGGCTTTGTTATTGGTGACGTAGAAGGTAGAAATGCAATCATAATCGATGACCTAATTGCTACTGGAGGTTCTATATGTCAGGCAGCAAGGGTGTTGAAGGAAAAGGGAGCCAAAGACATTTACGTGGCAGCAACTCACCCGGTATTATGCGGTGCCGCTGTTGAAAAGCTGAAAGAGGCCCCAATCAAGGAAATAGCAGTAACAGATACTATCCCTTTAAACGAAGATGCAAAAGGTTTAGGCTCAAAGATTAAGGTCTTAACGGTATCAAACCTTTTGGGTGAAGCGATAAAGAGAATTCATACTAATACGTCAATTAGTTCAATGTTTACCGAACAGTAAACTATAATTTTTCAAGATATTTAAGAAAGAACAAATGGAAACGCAACAATTACAGGTAAAAATAAAAGAAGACACAGGTTCTCTGAAAGCACGAAAACACAGAGTATCAGGCTTAATTCCCGCTATTCTGTACGGACACAAACAGGAAAGCATGATGTTCCTGCTAAACGAAAAGGAATTTTCCACAGTACTCAACACCGAGGCTAAAATGGTTAATTTGAAGTGGAATGGCTCGGAGGAGATAGCACTTATTAAAGATGTACAATTTGACACATTCGGCAGAAAAATATTACATGTTGACTTTGTCAGAATTGCCTTAACAGAAAAAGTTACAACTCATGTACCTGTTGTGTTATACGGAACTTCACAAGGAGTCAAAGAGGGAGGCATCTTAGACCATGCACTGAAAGAAATTGAGATTGAGTGCCTTCCGACAGAAATCCCAAAAAATATTCGTATCAATATTTCAGAACTGGCTATCGGAAATACTATACATATAAGCGACTTAGAACTTCCTGCGAATGCTAAAGTCTTAGGAAATCCTGACGCTATTGTTGTATCCGTCCATTTTGCTGCAGAAGAGAAAGAAACGCCTGAAGAAGAAGCATCGTCCGAACCGGAAATAATTAGTGCCCGCAAACCGGAAAAAGAGGAAGAGTCAGAAAATAAGGATTGATGAAAATTGTTATTGGACTTGGAAATCCGGGGACAAAATATACAAAGACCAGGCACAACATTGGCTTCATGGTTATAGACAAATTTCTCAAGGGTTGTAAAGTAAGTTTTACAAAGAAATATCGTGATTCTATCGTAAATAAATGTCTTATTGAAGGGGAAGAAATACTTTTTGTAAAACCTCAGTTATTTATGAATCTAAGCGGTATCCCTGCAAAAAGAATCGCAGAAAAAAATAATTGCAACCTGAATGAAATACTTGTAATTCTGGATGATTTTAATCTCCCTCTGGGAAAAGTCAGAATAAGGGAAAAAGGAAGCAGTGGTGGACACAAGGGATTGAAATCAATCTCAGATCATTTGAAGACCACATATTTCTCCAGGTTAAGGATCGGCATAGGAAACATATCCTCAGAGGACACAGAGGATTTTGTTCTATCGCGTTTTACAAAAGAAGAAAAGAAAGTGATAGAAGACGCTTTAGATAAGGCATGTAATGCAATAAGATATTGGGTTACAACAGACATTAATAATTGTATGAGTATGATTAACTAGGAGGGAAGATAATCTTGAGATTATACGAAGGTATGTTCATAATTAGCGATACCATTGCAAGCGCAGATTGGGAAGGAGCTGTCAATCACATCCAGGATCTTTTGAAAAACAGAGGTGCTGAAATCCTTGACAGTCAAAAGTGGGATGAAAGAAAATTTGCATATAAGCTTAAAGGGCACAAACGGGGCACTTATTTACTGATATATTTTAATGCTCCTGAAGACTCTATAATACATATGAAAAGGGATTTGCAGCTTTCAGACAATGTTTTAAGAACTCTGATTGTCAAGACAGATAAAATTAGAGAACCGAAGCCTGAAGACACTGACAAACCTGATGAAGAACCTGTTGCTACTGAAAGTGAGGACACAAGCCCTGCACCGGTAGCATCTGAATAGTAGTGTGGTCTTCAGTATACTAGAGTATATATAAATAAAAAGTACGTAAGAGAAAAAATATGGCTAATCTTAACAAAGTTTTTCTAATTGGAAATCTCACTAGAGACCCTGAACTGAGATATACACCAAGCGGTACAGCAATTGCCAGTTTTGGAATTGCCGTCAACAGGAACTGGAAAGATCAAAGTGGAGAAAAGAAAGAAGAAGTATGTTTTGTAGATATAAATATGTTTGGCAGGCGCGCCGAGGTTATAAATGAATACTTTAGTAAAGGTAATCCAATATTTATCGAAGGACGCCTGCAATTTCAACAGTGGGAAACAAAAGACGGCCAAAAGCGTAACACCTTGCGTGTAGTAGCCGAAGATTTTCAATTTTTAGGTAAAACAAGAAAAGGTGAAGGGGCTGACAGCCCTGATGAAACCGGGTTCAACAACAAACAGTCTAAGGCGCCAACTGACATTAACGATGAAGAAATACCATTTTAGAAAATAGCATTTATAACAACTTTAAAAATAACTGCATTAATGAAACGAAGAAAATTTCAGAAAAAGAAAACATACGAAACAACACACAAGAAAAAGAAATACCAGGAATTTACTACAAAGTGCCGCTTTTGCAGATCGAAGGTAGACTCGATCGATTATAAAGACATGCATTATCTGCAGAAGCTGGTAGGAAGTCAGGGAAAACTGCTCCCAAAGAAACGTTCAGGGAACTGTACGAAACACCAGCGCTCTGTCAAAACTGCCCTGAAAAGAGCCAGGCACATGGCATTACTGTCTTGAGTTGAAGAGATTTCACTTAAAAACGAAGGATAAATGTATTTTTCTCTCAGCTTTTTATTACTGTTAAATCGGCTTGCCCAGATATACAAGTTATAGGACCTTTTACACATGAAAATATTACTGAAAAAAGATATACAGAAATTAGGCAAGACTGGTGAGGTAGTTGATGTGGCAAATGGTTATGCAAGAAATTATCTATTGCCTAAAAAGTTTGCAACAACTGTAACCCGGGGGAACATTGAACAGATCAAGTTTCAAAGAATAAAAAATGAGGAAAAGCAAAAAGAAGAAACTAAGAACCTCCAGGTATTAGCAGATGAAATTTCAAATGTATCATGCACCATCACTGTCAAAACAAACAAAGAAGGAAAGCTTTTTGGTTCTGTAACTGCGAATCATATCGCAGAAGCACTATCTGAAAAAGGGTATCAAATTGATGAGAACATGGTAATCCTTGAAACACCGATCAAAAAATGCGACCTATACAATGTAACTGTGATGTTGCATCCTGAGGTAAAAGCGCAATGCAGAGTATGGATTGTAAGTGAATCTGAAAAATCAGCAGACCCCCAGATAGAACCATCTAAATCTCCTTCTGAGAACAACCAGGAAACAGACGAAAATTAACCACTAATTATATCCTGTTTTGGTTACACTTCTTAAAACTACAAAACAATGACAACTGAGCTAATACAACAAAAGGCACAACCCTTCAATATAGAAGCTGAAATAAGTGTTCTCGGCTCTATGTTACTGGATAATGAAGCAATTAATCTTGTTACAGAGATATTAAGAACAGACAACTTCTACAAAACCTCCCATCAGCATATTTTTGATACTATCGTAAATATATATAATAAGAACAACGCAGTTGATCTTGTTATTTTAAAAGATGAACTCAAAAAGCAATCTTTACTTGAGAAGGTAGGCGGTGCAGAGTATTTGATGGAACTGGAAGAATCAGTTCCGCTAGCCTCAAATGTAGAATATTACGCAAAGATTGTTCGAGAAAAGACAATAAAAAGAGACTTGATTACCGCAACTGCAAAGATTCAGCAGGAGGCATATAATGATTCTCTGGAATCCGAAGAACTTTTAGATGTAGCCGAAAAAGAAATATTTGACATAACACAACGCAAATTTTCCTCCCCAACAATAAAACTATTCAACATACTTCATGATACATTCGACCACATTAGCAATTTGCACGACAGAGAAGGTAGATTAACTGGAATATCTACCGGTTACTACGACCTGAACGACATAACTTCAGGGCTACAAAAATCTGAGTTAATTGTTATAGCGGCAAGGCCAAGTATGGGAAAATCAAGTTTAGTCTTAAATATTGCGGAACATGCCGGCACAAAAGAGAAAAAACCAACATTAATCTTCTCGATGGAAATGTCGGCCCAGCAGGTAGCACAAAATATGTTGTGTTCCACCGCAAAGATAGATGCACATCTTCTGCGTACAGGCAAACTTGACGACAACCAATTCTCAAACCTCTCCTTAGCTATGGGCGATTTATCAGAATCAGAAATATTCATCGACGACACCCCGGGACTTGGCCTCCTTGAACTACGCGCCAAGGCCAGGCGCCTTAAATTACAACATAATATTCAGATGATTATTGTTGATTATTTACAATTAATGGAGGCGAGAAAAGCAGAAAACAGGCAGCAGGAAATATCCAGTATCTCAAGAGGCCTGAAGGCATTGGCAAGGGAATTAGAGGTACCGGTGATTGCCGTCTCCCAATTGAACCGCTCAGTAGAAACACGAGAAGGACATACACCAAGAATGTCTGACCTGCGAGAATCCGGGTCTATTGAACAAGATGCTGATGTGATTATATTATTACATAGAGAAGACTATTATGACCCAACTAAAAGACCGGGTGAAGTTGATCTGAACATAGCAAAACAGAGAAATGGACCGACTGGTAAAGTTAAACTTACTTTCCGAAGGGAAATTTTAAGATTCGAAAATTACCAACATAATACTTCGTCAGATGAGAACTAAACTTATGTCTTGTAAATATATAATTTTAGCTGTTGCTTTCGTTATCTTTTTTCCGCTAAAGAACTATAGCCTGATAAATGCACAGGAAAACGAAGCACCACAGGCCATCATAAGGAAGATTGAATACAAAGGCAATCACAGAATAAGTGGCAACACAATAAAAGCTGCCATAAAAACTAATGAGGGTGATATATACGACCCGCAAGCAATAAGCCAGGATGTTGATGCTATCTGGCTGCTGGGTTTCTTTGACAATATAGAGGTTGAAGTAGAACCGTATCAGGATGGAATCAAAATAATCTTCCTTGTATTAGAACGTCCTGTTGTAAAAAATATAAATTTTGCAGGCAACGATAGTATTAAGACAAAAAAACTCAGAGAAGCCATAGAATTAAAAGAGGGTGATTATTTAAAACAATATCTACTTAAACTAGGCGAAGATAAAATCCGGGAGATTTACCAGGCGAGAGGATTTCACTTCATCAACGTCAAGAGTGAAGAGAAAAGAACAAATGGTTATGTTGATATAACATACAATATTCATGAAGAATCTAAGGTCTACATAAAAGAGATAAGCTTTGAAGGGAACAAGACCTTCTCTGGTAAAAGGCTTTCTAAAATCATAAAAACGAAAAGGGGGAAGTTTCCTCGCTTTTTATACAAAGGCCAATTCGATAAAAATAAATTTAATGAAGATATTGCAAACATAAAGGGATTTTATGGAAGTGGGGGCTGGTTAGATGCCGACGTAAAATGGAAAGAGCAATACAGCCCTGATCAATCAAAAATGTTCCTTAATATTTTAATAGATGAAGGGGAAAGGTATCATGTTGATACTATAAACATAAAAGGAAATACACTTTTTACAAACACTGAAATTGTCAACATGCTCGAATTAATGAAAGGGAGCGCCTTCATACCAGAATCTCTTCAAAAAGATACTCAAAACATACGGAATGCTTATGGCAGACAAGGTTATATTAACGCAAGTGTGAAAACCGCCTATACATATAAACAGGTTGAACCCAAAATAGATATAACCTATGATATTCAAGAGAATGAAAGGTTTTTTATTGAAAAGGTTATAATTTCCGGTAATGACAAGACAAAGGACTCTGTAATACGCAGGGAATTACTCTTTTTTCCTGGAGAAAGGCTTGATACTGAAAAAGTCCATATTAGCGAACAAAGGTTAACAGGTACAGGGTACTTCGATGCAGAATCCGGCACACCAACTGAAATTACCTACGAACCTGGCACAAAACATAATACTAAAAACGTAATCGTCAATGTAAAAGATGCGAAGACCGGAATGTTAAGATTTGGCGGAGGCTTTGGCGCCAATGCCGGGCTCTTCGGAGACATTTCATATTCTGACAAAAATTTCGATATATTTGACCTGCCTAAAGACTGGAAAGACTTTACTTCCGGCAATGCATTTCGTGGTGCAGGACATACAGTGACAGTAAGATTTAGTCCGGGATTTCAAAGAACAGAAGGAATGGTTTCTTTTGCAAACCCCTCTGTTTACGACTCAGGTTATAGTCTTGG
>Ga0187833_10003956_pt1 | contig 14670 bp, 9 predicted proteins | sample ETNtaG_37_FD_167968 | JGI IMG/M metagenome (GOLD analysis project Ga0187833, IMG submission 167968) | Marine microbial and viral communities from oxygen minimum zone, Eastern Pacific Ocean - ETNP2014_SV_400_PacBio MetaG (Illumina Assembly) | ecosystem: Environmental > Aquatic > Marine > Hypoxic... | reverse complement strand
CCCCCTCCTTCTTATTACCTGCATACTGCCCCTCTATCTTTTTCTCACCGTTGTCCCACCACTCACGATATTCATCCTCAAGAATCCCGTCAACATATATCCTCTCACTTGCCTTTTCTCCACTCTCAAAATATTGAATCCATTCGTCTTCCCGTACTCCATCCTTATTAAATGACGGCTCCTCCTTTAACTGGCCGTTGGCATAATACTCAAAATCATATGAAACCAATAATCCATCGGAACGAAAAAAATCATAACGTGACCTGCGGTCAAGATCATAGTACGTCCACTGCTCCTCTTTCTTGTTCCCAAAGTACAGCCCTTCTTCCTTTTTCTCGCCGTTCTCCCACCATTTGATCCAGGTCCCATGCTTACGTCCCTTCAGGTACTCAAGCTGCCTGATCTTATTCCCTCCTTCAGAATAACGCAGCCATATCCCATCAGCTTTTCCATTGATAAAAGACGGTTCCTCTTTTATCTGGCCGTTAGCGTAATACTTAAAATTATATGAAGCCAAAAACTCACCGGAACGACGATAAAAATCATAACGTAACCTGCGGCCAGAATCATAATACGTCCACTGCCCTCTTTTCTTATCGTCTTTGTACTGTCCTTCTATCTTTTTCTCACCGTTGTCCCACCATTCATTATAAACACCATTAATCACACCAAATTCGTATACAACAACCTTTAACAATTCCTCATTAGGATACCACTCCCTTTGCTTTCCGTGTAACGTACCATTCTTATATTTTCTTTGAATGATTTTTGACCCATTGGGATCAAAATGTTCAGAAGTAGCGTATATTACCCCATTTTTATATTTTTTTATAAATTTTTTCGATCCATCGCTATACCATCCTTTCCAAATTCCATGAAGTTTACCATTTTTAAACTTTTTTTCTTCAATTTTCTTACCATTTAAATCAAATAGCCGCACCAAAACTGTGTCAATTTTATCATTGTAAATATCAATTTCCCCTTCTAAAATAATTGTGCCATTTTTATCCTGATTGGTTATTCTTTTTCTCTCTTGAGAAATTCCCTGGGATAAACAAAAAATTGCCAACAGGACAATTGGAAAAGGTTTTTTCAGTAAAAAACTATATGTAGCCATGAACTTCATAATAGGCTGGATCCTGACAAAAGGATTAGTAGGGTCAGGAATACCCATAGAATAAACAGGGACAAACTTTTCCCAGAGGAATAGTGATTATTCTTTAACATGTTGAACTCCGCATTCGGCATTTCACTCTCGTGAAAGCCTATTTTTAAAATATATTTACCTCGTTGGTAATAATATTTGAGTGAAATATAAGGTTTAGAACCTTCGTTGTCAATTTTTAAATAAAATACAATAAATTTAAAAAAAGGGCCTTTTGCAGGCCCATTTTTCAATTTGGTAGATAAAAAAAGACTATCGAAAGTATGAAGAAGGCAGAATGAAAAATCGTATGCCCTAGAGGATTAAAACCCCCAATTCTACTGGACTGTCGCCAGACACTCTATCCAGTTGAACTACAGGCGCATAATTTTTTGTGTTTCAGCTGGAGTGTAGGAACTCGAACTCCAACCTGCCAGGAACAGTGCTTGGTGTCCTACCGTTAGTCGATATCCAAAAAATAAAAAAGTTAAATGATCAACTTGTGTTTTTACTTGCTTTCTGGGATTGAGTTCATGAGGTTTTTAAATCTTTAAAAACTCCTGAATAATCCTTCTTTTTTGCTTTGTTAGGCCTCCATTTATACTAGGGTGCTGCTTGCCTTTCATTTTTCCTGTACATCAGGCTTGATAGCAAATACTTTTTTTCCATCTTGATAGAGTGTATCTACAGAAATAGATACACCATGAGTCCACTTTCTGGACAACTGCAGCTCACCTCTATAGAATAAATTTATTTGCTCCCAAGTACGATCATTATAATAAGACCATTCAATTCCATGCTTCTCTTTTTTTTCTATTCCCATGTAGGTCACTTTATATTTCACATTTCCATTCAAATAATAATCCCACGATGAAAATAATCCCGATGGATCGGGGTCATCAATAATCTCTATGCCTTCTGGATTCCATCTCTTGAAAAAAATAATTTCACCCTGTCTAAATAGTGCAATTGTGCTTGGTTCACTATTATCGTGGTACTCAAATTGAGCAAGAAGTTCATTGTCATTAATAAAAGTTTCTTTAATCAAAACTTTTGAAGAACTGTAGAGACGGAATACTCCATGTTCAAAATCCTCAAGATCAAATATAGTTGAACAATCACCTAACTCTTCATCTGGTTTACTATACATGAAGGAACTTTGAAAACATTGTTGCCCAATGATCTCATTATTCTCATATTGCACCTCACTCATCAACTCACCGAAAAAATACCAGTAAAACCATTTGTCAACAGGTTGGTCTAACTCATATTTTTTCTCAAAACTTTTTTGACCATTTGTATACCAATCGATCCAAGCTCCATCCCTCAAACCATTATCATAACCTCTAAATCCCTTATGACTGCCGTCCTTATGATAGGCGTACCACTCTCCATGTAACACACCTGTTTTTATATAGACAAATTCTTCTTTAACCTGGTTGTTGTCGTAGTACTCCCAACCCCATTTCAAAGTTAATTCACCCATTTCATACATTTCGAAACGCTGATGTGCAAATTTATCCCAATAGGACCACTTAGAATCCTTTTTGCCATGAACGTAAAAACCTGTCACTTTTGGTTTTTCATCCATCCACCATTCAAAATACTTGTCTTCCAACAGTGAATCTTTATACGTCATCTCCTGCACCTTTACAAACGTACTGTCATGCCAGGTGATCCAGATCCCATCCGGACGGCCATTCCCATACCCGCGCTGACTGGCCTTTTCCCCTCCTTCAAAATAACGTATCCAATCCCCGTCCCATTGTCCATCTATATTAAATGACGGCTCCTCCTTTATCTGGCCGTTGTCATAATACTCAAAATCATATGAAGAAACCAATTCATCGGAACGGTAAAGCTCATAACGTAGCCTACGGCCAGGATCATAGTTCATCCACACCCCCTCCTTCTTATTGCCTGCATACTGCCCCTTTACCTTTTTCGCACCGTTGTCCCACCACTCTTCGAATCCATCCTCAAGAATCCCGTCAACATATGTCCTCTCACTTACCTTTTTAAATGTTGATTCATGCCAGGTAGTCCAAAGTCCATTCGGCTTTGCATTCGCGTATATTTCCTCATTTTTCTTTTTCCCACTCTCAAAATACTGAATCCATTTTCCATCCCGTACTCCATCCTCATTAAATGACGGCTCCTCCTTTATCTGGCCGTTGGCATAATACTCAAAATCATATGAAAAAACCAATTCATCGAAACGGTAAAGCTCATAACGTGACCTGCGACCAGCAGGATCATAGTTCATCCACACCCCTACCTTCTTATTAACTAGATACTGCCCTTCTGTCTTTTTATCCCCGTTTTCCCACCACTCTTGGAATTCATCCTCAAGAATCCCGTCAACATATGTACTCTCACTTATCTTTTTAGATGTTGATTCATGCCAGGTAGTCCAAAGTCCATTCGGGGTTGCATTCGTGTACACTTCCTCACTTTTCTTTTTCCCACTCTCAAAATACTGAATCCATTCACCATCCCGTACTCCATCCTTATTAAATGAAGGCTCCTCCTTTATCTGGCCGTTGGCATAATACTCAAAATCATATGAAACCAATAACCCATCTGAACGATAAAAATCATAACGTGACCTGCGGCCAGGATCATAGTTCATCCATACCCCCTTCTTCTTATTACCTGCATACTGCCCCTCTACTTTTTTCGCACCGTTGTCCCACCATTCATTATAAACACCATTAATCATACCAAGTTCGTATACAACAACCTTTAACAATTCCCCATTAGGATACCACTCCTTTTGCTTTCCGTGTAACGTACCATTCTTATATTTTTTTTTGACGATTGTTAAACCTGTGGAATCAAAATGTTCAGAAGTACCATGTATTACCCCATTTTTATATCTTATTCTATATTTTTTCGATCTATTGCTATACCACCCCTTCCAAGCTCCATTAAGTTCACCATTTTTAAACTTTTTTTCTTCAATTTTCGTACCATTTGAATCAAATCGCCGTACCCAGACTGTGTCGACTTTATCATCGTATATATCAATTTCCCCTTCTAAAATAATTGTGCCATTTTTATCCTGATTGGTTATTCTTTTCCTCTCTTGAGAAATTCCCTGGGATAAACAAAAAATTGCCAACAGGACAATTGGAAAAGGTTTTTTCAGTAAAAAACTACATGTAACCATGGATTTCATAAATGTCTGGTTAAGAAGAAAAAACAGAAAATTAATTACTTCAATCTGCACTCATTTAATTCTACAACCATAATTTGCGATCCAGGCTCCGGTACTGGATAGCTTCACTGATATGATTTGATTGAATCTGTTTCTGCTCATCCAGATCTGCAATTGTTCGGGAAACTTTCAAAATGCGATCATACGCTCTGGCAGATAATCCTAATTTTTCCATAGCTGTTTTAAGAAGATTTGCAGATTTAGATTCCAATTTACAATATTTTCGAAGATCATTAGACTCCATCTGGGAGTTGGCGAATATTCCATCTTTCAAGTTGTATCGATCCAACTGAATTTTTCTTGCGAATTGAACCCGCTGTCTCACAATTTCAGAAGCTTCTCCTTTTCCTTTATCAGCTAATTCAGTAAAAAGAACTGCAGGAACTTCAATTTGGATGTCAATCCTGTCCATAAGCGGTCCGGAAATTCGACCCATATATTTTTGAATCATTTGAGGTGTACACATACATTCATTATTTGGATCTGTAGCATAACCACATGGGCAAGGGTTCATTGCTGCAATAAGCATGAACCGGGCTGGATAACTTAAGGAGATCGCAGCCCGTGAAATCGTTACCATGCAATCCTCAAGTGGCTGGCGCATGACCTCCAGAACATTTTTCTTAAACTCAGTAAATTCATCAAGGAATAATATCCCGTTATGTGCTAAGCTGACCTCTCCCGGTTTTGGGACTGATCCTCCTCCAATAAGTCCCGCATCACTAATGGTATGATGAGGAGACCGGAAAGGGCGCGTAGCAATCAGCCCCTTTCCCTCTGATAAGATTCCCGCTACAGAATGAATCTTTGTTGTTTCAAGAGCTTCATCAAACACAAGGTCAGGCAAGATAGTTGGCAAACGCTTGGCCAACATCGTCTTGCCACTTCCGGGAGGACCAATCATAATCACATTGTGCCCTCCGGCTGCAGCAACTTCCAAAGCCCGTTTCACCTGCTCTTGTCCCTTTACATCAGCGAAATCAACACTATATTTCATTTGACTTTTGAACAGATTTTCCCGGTCTACCACTATAGGTTCAATTCTCTTTGTCCCATTTAGGCTCGCTACCACCTCTTTCAAAGAGGAAACACCTGCTACCTTAACACCATTCACCACTCCGGCTTCCTTAGCATTTTTTTTTGGCAGGATAATGCCCCGGATTCCTTTATCTCTGGCACAAAGTGCGATGGGCAAAGCACCCCTGACTGGACGAAGGGATCCGTCTAAGGCAAGTTCACCCAATAAAAGCAGTTTATCAAGATAAGTAGGCTCCACAAATCCTGTTGCAGCAAGGATTCCCACTGCGATGGGTAGGTCAAAGGCTGAACCTTCTTTCCGTATATCTGCAGGAGCAAGGTTGATTGTGATATGCTTCCGTGGAAAATCAAATCCGCTGTTTCTAATTGCAGCGGTGACCCGCTCCTTGCTTTCCTTCACTGCTCCTTCCGGAAGTCCGACTGTAACAAATTTTGGAAGTTTTGCCCCAGAAAGATGAGCCTCTACTTCCACAACATAAGCATCAATCCCAAGGATCGCACTACTGAATACCCGGGAAAGCATTAAAAACAGGAACTAATTTCTTTCAGAGCAAAGTACGGTATGACTAAATATAATAAACTGTCTCGAATTAGATAAAAAATAAAAAACCACAGGATAATCACCCAACCTTTTTTCTTGATGAGTAGCCGGTACCCCCCCTTCTGTCTGATTGCATTCCATTCCTGGATGATTGTTGGGCGGTAAAAAGACATTATTTCGGTTTTATTTTATCAAATTTCATATTTTCAAATTTCTCCCAGATGGACTTACCTGCAGCTTTCTGAAATCGGAAGGCGAACTCTAATGCTTCATAAAAAGGTTTATCGACGAAATTCTCCTGGCGATAGAATTCATCAATCCAGCCAACAAACTCTGTCAATTCCGTTTTTTCCAGTTGGTCAAATATTCCGAAGACTAATTCAGCGCGATTGTCATAATACCAGGATGTTAATTCACCATAACCGGTTTCCATTTTTAGTTCTTCATACGTATCATACACCTGGGTCAAATAAGAAAACAGATAAATTTCCTTTTCCTCCTGGGTCAGAGTTTTCCAATACGCGACAATTGGGGACATTGGACTCTTATCCGGGGATTGAAATGCCCAAATATGAGTAAACAATAAAATTGAAAGTACACACTTCATTTTAACCTCCATTGGCTAATTCCTGTTCAAATTCATGAATCATTTCCATAAGGTGATCCATAGCTTTTTCTTCTCTCACTTTTCCGCGGTTTTCTCCCTTGTAATAGAGATGGCCACTTCCTTTACCGAAAGCAATCCCAATATCAGTATGTGTTGCTTCTCCTGGTCCATTTACCGCACACCCCATAAGAGCTATGGACATGGGGGTTTTATTATTCTTTAACTTTTTTTCCATTTCTCCGGAAATCTTAAAGAGATCCACCTCTAACCGCCCGCATGTTGGGCAAGCTATGATTGTGGCACCTCTGGTAGCTAAACCCAATGATTTCAGGATTTCAAATCCTACGTGCACCTCCTCAACGGGATCATCGGTGAGACTTACCCGGATTGTATCACCAATACCTTCCGCCAATAAAGATCCAACACCAACAGCAGATTTGATACTTCCTGACTTGGATGGACCTGCTTCCGTAACGCCGAGATGAAGAGGATAGTTAAACTCAGAGGAAAATAACCGGTAGGCACCCATCATCAGGTTTACATCAGAAGCCTTCAGTGAAACAATAATATCATCAAAATCATTTTCTTTGCAGATGCGAATGTGCCTCTTGGCACTTTCCACCATAGCTTCCGGTGTGGGATATCCGTATTTTTCGATTAAATCTTTTTCAAGGCTCCCGGCATTCACTCCAATACGAATTGGGAGATGTGCAGATTTGACCTTACCAAGCACCGCTTTTACACGATCCTTTTTGCCAATATTTCCTGGATTGATCCTGATCTTATCTGCACCCGCATCAACAGCTTCCAAAGCCATTCTAAAATTGAAATGAATATCTGCAACCAATGGAACAGACATCCGCTTTTTAATTTCTTTTAGAGTAGTTGCAGATTTTTGATCAGGAACCGTGATGCGGATGATCTGACAGCCTGCTTCCTCCAATCGTTCCACTTCTTTTATAGTTGCGTCTAAATCGTGGGTTTTTGTGGTGGTCATAGATTGAACAGGGATAGGTGCACCACCACCAATTGGTATATCGCCAACCAATACCTGGCGTGTTTGTTTTCGTTCAATCATAATAGATACGTTTCTTTTTCAAATCTACGGTGAATTTACGGATCAATTATAAAATATTATAACCTGGAATAAAATGTATTTAGAACTATTCCATTTGACCTGATCCCAAATGGAAATCAATCTATAAACGGGGAGTTAAGATACTTCTTTGCCTTTGTTATTGCTGTGGAATTATTATCCAAACTTAAGCACGCTTGGTAGGCCTGTTTTGCTTCCTCACGATTTCCCTTCCTATCATGGATCATCCCCTTTAAGAGCCAAGCATTTCCTAAAATAACATCCAGCTCTGCATGATAATTGTTTAGAGCTTCTTCCACATTTTTTAAAGACGTATCATCCTTTCCATGCAGAAATTGAAGGAGAGCCAACTCATATTTGAGGTAACTCCAATACCAATCCTGCTGAATGGACGTCAAAAAGGGTAATTCTTCTTCCAATTCACTCAATAAGGCCTGTGCTTCTTCATCTTTCTCCATTCGAATGAGGCATTCCAGGAAGAGAATACCATAAAAATAATTTTTAGGGAATTTCTCTCTCAAATCCCGACTATGTACTAAAGCTGACTGGGGATCATCCTCCATCCACAAGGTAATAAACGCACCTATTTTTTTTGCTTCTATCCAGGAAAATTCCCCCTGTGCTGCAGCTTTTTCAATTTTTGCCAATCCTCCCTTGCGATTTGCATCTATTCCCATAAGCTTTGCGCCCAGCTGAATTAACCCTGGCTTTAAGCTGGCGTAATACTCCACGATCCCAATTGGTAGCTGTGCATCAATTAATTCAGGATTATTCCTTGCAACACCTTGGATCAATCGGAAGCCTTTATACGCGTTTACCAGTGTAGACAGCCATTGTTTACGGCCTAGGCTCACCCGGGCACGAAGACCAATCGCACATCCCAGATATAAACCGTATTCAGGATCCTGAGGGTATTTATTTTTCAGCACTTTCAATATCGGAATTACTGTATCCAGGCTATTGGACAAAATGGAATAGGTATTTTCCGTGGAGTTATTCGCTTCGCTATGAAGCATCCGGGCTGCAACCCATGTAAAGTGTGCTATAGGGTTTTCAGGATACTCTATCCGCGCCGAATCCAATATGGTAATGGCTTCAGCTGTCTCGTAATTGTAAAAAGCATTTACAGCTTTCCATACCAGTGTATCCCCTGGCTGAGTTGCAGAAAGAATGGAAAGGTATAATCCGAGGGAAACTGCGGTCCTATTCAAGATGAAATTCATTAGGGTTGAACTAAATCTTTTTCAATGCAGTAATGCGTTCCAGAACTGGGGGATGGCTGTGATCTAACAGTACGGAAAGAGAATGGGGAGTCAAGTTTCCCAGATTTGAAACAGAAAGATTTTTCAACCCTGAAATTAGATGCTCTGATTTTTCTGTTGTTTTCGCTGAATAGGCATCAGCCTGGAATTCATTTTTTCTTGAAACCGCATTCATAATAACTGAAAGGACAAGTTCAACCGGGGAATAAAGTATCATGAAAAAAGTCAGTCCTCCATAGACCGAAATTTCTTTCATTTGAAACGCTTCAAATAATCCCGGATTATCAATAAAAATGGAAAGGAGCCAAAACAAAAGACCAGTATGAAGTATGGAAATCAGTATGCCCACTTTTATATGATGTTTCTTGTAATGTCCAACTTCATGGGCAAGAATCGCGACCATTTCATCGTTGGAATGTTTTTCCAGTAAAGTATCAAAGAGGGCAATGCGCTTCTGCTTACCAAACCCCGAAAAATAGGCATTCGATTTCGCCGACCGCTTGGAGCCATCCATTACATCAATTCGGCTGAGCGGAAATCCCACTTTTTGAGCGTAGTTTTCAATGGCTGTCCGGAGTTCTCCTTTTTCAAGCGGTGTAAATTTATTAAACATGGGAGCAATGACTAAAGTAAATAGAGGCTGTATCAGAATCATAAAAAGACCAATAATCCCCCATGCATACAGCCACCCGTATTCCCCTGTCTCTTCAAAAAAGAATAAAATGGCAGTCAGGAATACACCTCCAAGGACCAATGTGAGAAGATATCCTTTCAGTTTATCCAGGATAAACGTTTTTAGCGTCATTTTATTAAACCCAAAATCTTCTTCAATTACAAAATTCTGATACAAAGAAAACGGTGTGGATATCAAGTCGCTTGCAAAAAATAATATCCCGAAAAATGCCAAACCACTGGGGAGAGTAGACAAGCCGAATCCCCGAACAATTTGGTCTACAAAATTAAATCCACCAAAAAGAATGAACACCAAAATTATAATAAAGTCAAAAGAAGTTGTAAAAAATGCAAACCTGGCATTTACCCGGGTATATTCCTGGGATCGAGCATATTTCTCCTCATCATAATATCCCTGAAATTCATTTGGGAGTCCAGGGTCAAGTGCTTTCAGGTTCAATACCCGGACCAGGGTTCGAAGGAGAAATTCCCCAATAAGGGCGGATAGAATAATAAGTAAGTATATGTTCATTGTTTCCCTAAAGGGATTTATAAGTGAAAAATGAAGCCAGACAGCTTGAATTAAATTGGAATACCGAAATTATCCTATGAGCATTTGAGCAGGTCCATGGCGCGTGACCCGCCTTTTCCCATTGTAGTTGTAAAACCGACAATATCAGTAACAACACAATGTCATAAAGCTGCCATTGTTAATGGTGTTGGCCAAGAATGATCAATTGAAGGGATGTTCAAATTAAATGGAACAACAGGCTCAGGTTTGTGTTAATCAAGAGCCTTGCTGTGCAACAATAAGCCAACCCTTTGCTTCATTATTTTCGGGGTTCAACTCCAAACTTTTTTCCCAGGCTCCTCTTGCCATCATGTTCTCACCTATTGCCCAATAGGTGATTCCTAATCCCAGGTAGGCACCAGAATCTTTGGGACGAAGCTCAATGACTTCCTGGTAAGCGGTAAACGATTCCCGGAACATCGCTTGCTCCCGGTAATGTTTTCCTAAAATCCGCAAGGCCTCTGGGAGCCAAATGTCTGTATTTGGATTGATCTTCATTGCGTTATCAAAGGCGTATCTGCTCCTGCTGTATTCGCTTGTTCGATTATATTCTATCGCCAAAATATAATAAGCCTCAGGTAGTAGGTTCTTCACAAACCGGTGATCCTTTTGATAGTGAAGAAGGCTTTCCCAAGCTGATACTGCCCTGCTCCACTCCCCCGCATTAAAATAACTCAATCCCTGCATATAACGGCTGTTAATATCTCCCGGATTCAAAGTGACCGCATCATTAAAAGAAAGAGCAGCATACAGAAACTGGCCTCTGTTATAGTACAAATTTGCAAGAGCAAGATGAATATCCTGGTTTTTCGGATCAAATTGAATGGCACCTTGGTAAGAATATCTCGCTTGTTCTATTTCATCATTTTGCTCTAACCCAATTCCCTTAAGATACAAAAATCCACTATGATTGGGATACTGCTCCAGCCCTGCCTCAGCCAGGCCAATGGCTTCATCATAAAGTTCATTTTCTAATTTCTCCCGAATGATTGCCATTTTTTGGATTGGTCCACTCTGGTTCTGACGAATCGATTTTTTGAGGAAATTCTTGCCCATTTTTTTTGTATCACCAGTATCATCTAAATAAGAATACATTGCTTCTAGAGTTGGCTGGTGATCCGGTTTAAGGTTGAGTGCTTCCTCAAAAAGATAACGGGCTTTATCCAAATCCCCCAAGGATGCATAAAGTGAACCAAGGAAAAAATGATTATCAGGATTGTAGCTCTCCTGTTGAATCAAATCCAGGTAGATTACCTTCGCTTTATCCCAGTCCTGTTTTCTTTCATACAGTAGACCTAATTTCCTTTTTAGTAGAATATTCCCTGGTTCAACCTGTAATTGCTTCTCCAATGTTCGAATATCATTTTCAAACCTGGATTTAGATCGAATGTCTTTCCTGTAGATATGTTCATCTGAATTTCGAGCCATATACTCTGATTGTCTCCTGCTGGAGTTTAGAGATTCAGTTATATCAAAAATCTCCCCGGCTAATTTCATTGCGTTGGGTCTTTTCTCCTCAGGCCTAACTGATCTATCTGATTCCTCCGGTAAAGTTTCCCCTTCCTGTGCAAACAGAATGGGTTTTGTACCTAAAAAAGAAGTTAATTTATCAATTTGTATCTTTATTTTCTTATCGGGAAAAAGTTTGTAAGCGCTAATCAAGTCTTCTAGAGCCCCTTCATAATCCTTCTCTTTCGCTTTTTTTAATCCCTCCCTGTAATAAGTTTCTGCTTCTTTTTCTCCTGTTGCAAGAAGAATGGGTTTTGTACCTAAAAAAGAAGTTAATTTATCAATTTGTATCTTTATTTTCTTATCGGGAAAAAGTTTGTAAGCGCTAATCAAGTCTTCTAGAGCCCCTTCATAATCCTTCTCTTTCGCTTTTTTTAATCCCTCCCTGTAATAAGTTTCTGCTTCTTTTTCTCCTGTTGCAAGAAGAATGGGTTTTATACCTAAAAAAGAAGCTACTTTGTCAATAAAAGGTGCCTTTTTAGCAGATGAAGACTCTCCATCCTCTGCTATATCAGGAGTTGTTTTTCTACCGAAAAAAGAAGCTACTTTGTCAATAAAAGGTGCCTTTTTAGCAGATGAAGACTCTCCATCCTCTGCTATATCAGGAGTTGTTTTTCTACCGAAAAAAGAAGCTACTTTGTCAATAAAAGGTGCCTTTTTAGCAGATGAAGACTCTCCATCCTCTGCTATATCAGGAGTTGTTTTTCTACCGAAAAAAGAAGCTACTTTGTCAATTTGTGTCTTTATTTTTTTATCGGGAAAAAGTTTGTAAGCGCTAATCAAGTCTTCTAGAGCCCCTTCATAATCCTTCTCTTTCGCTTTTTTTACCCCCTGCATATAAAAGAATTTTGCTGCCTCTTTAACTTCCCTGGTGGGATTTATTGGTTCGGAAACCTTTTCCTGCTGTCCCCCTGCTTCCTTGGGCATCACTTCATCATCCATTCTCTGCTGTGCATACAGACTGGATCCTGGCATCAGGATTAACACGGACAGGAATATCCCTGTAATGAACAGAAGCAAACCTTTCCGTGAGGAATAGTGATTATTTTTTAACATGTTGAACTCCGCATTTGGCGTTTCACCCTCGTGAAAGCACATTATTGAAATATAGTTACTTCTCAGCAAGAATATTTAAATGGAATATAGGATGCAGAACTTTCATTGTCAAACATTAAATAAAATGCACTATTTTGAAAAAAAAGCCTTTTTCAGACCCATTTTTAGGCGCAACGCATACGGAATGTTAGAAGTATGGAAACAGAAGGGAAAATCCTCCGCCAGGGAGGACTCAAATTGTACATGTTCTATTTCTAATCCGATTGTTCCAAAAATAATATGCAGTAAAAAACGAAGAATATGACAAAATCTCTTTTCATCGTCTATCTTCGTCTTCCTTCATAATCATCTCAGCTTTCTTTACATCTTCCGGGGTATTGATATTAAAAAAATCATAGGAGGAAGCAAATTGTCCCTTCGGCACGCGCTTTATTTTTACAGTGACACGATCAAAAAGATCAGACACCTTGTAATTCTTTGATTCAATCTGGTTTTCTATCATTTTTATGCAATCCTGATGATATACAGCACAAAGCGGCTCAATACCCCTTCCTAAATCGATTGATAAAATGTCATAACCCCCAGCATCGTCGCATAGGGAACGAATCAGTTTTTCCGGGATAAAAGGCAGATCGCAGGCAATGACAAGACATTGAGGAAATGAAGAATGCTTCAAGGCAGTATAGATTCCCCCAAGGGGGCCCAAGTTGGCAATAAGATCGGGAAAAACAGGAATATCCAAAAATGTTAAAGCATCAGGTTTATTTGCAATAACGATTGTTTCAGCAAACAGGTTTTTCACCTTTTCATGCACTCTTTGCACCAGTTTCTTCCCATTGACCTCCAATAGAGCTTTATCCTTCCCCATCCTGGATGAACGACCCCCTGCTAATATTGCACAGCTTATTCTATATCGCATATAACACAGTACTTTTTAACCAATAAATCTAAAAAAAGAAGCATATTAGAAGGAGGATCGTTATGTTTTTTATGGTTTGGGCACTACAAGTACGGGGCAGTTTACTGTATTAATGATTCCTTCATCTTCAGAATCAAAAAATTGATCTTTAAACCGATTTATTTTCCTGTGCCCTAAAATCAGAAGATCGATGCTTTGGGCTGCTTTTGAAATTTCCTTATGTACAAGTTTACCTGTGAGAATTTGAACTTCCATCCGTTTTGCAATCTCTTCATGCCCCGCATTCCGAAACAAGTCCCGAATTTCCTCTTCAGTAAAGTCATGGCCGACACTATCCATCATCATCGACATTTTCCCAGCGTGCGGATCATTCACATGAACTGCAATTAATTTTGCATTAAACGAATTTTTTAACCGGGCTACCTCATCAATAACCGGGGTTTCATCTCCCCTACCTGACAGGGCCACCATAATATTTTTATATCCCATCAATCACTCCTGAAATAATTCTTCTATAACTTCCAAGAAATTTATGATCAATCGATGAACGAACAAAGTGTTACTGCCACCCGGCAATATTCTAATCACACATGAGGATAAAATGCTGTGTAAGTTTCAAGTTTTACTAAGCTATAATGAGTGTTAATATTAAAAGATATTATTTTTTATCATTATTCACAAGGGGGTGGTTATAAAAAGTGTGATCTGAATCAATTTTTGAGGGTGCCTTCACTTTTTTTCTTGTATGTGAAACTTCGAACCATTTATATTGGATTTACGTTTTTCGAATTGTTCTCTAATTGAATGAACTGCACAAAAAAAAATCAAATCTTGCTTTACATTCTAGAAAACCTTATTATACACTGAATTTTGGGCGGTAAAACTGTTTCGTTTTCGACCCATTACCGAGAGTCATTAACATAATTAACGAATAAGCGAGGCCTGTTATGAAAAAAATATCATTCTCAATTATTGCATTTTGCCTTATGCTCTGCGTAGGTACTAATCCTCTGTTTTCACAGGATGAAGAGGCGG
>Ga0187833_10003955_pt1 | contig 14671 bp, 13 predicted proteins | sample ETNtaG_37_FD_167968 | JGI IMG/M metagenome (GOLD analysis project Ga0187833, IMG submission 167968) | Marine microbial and viral communities from oxygen minimum zone, Eastern Pacific Ocean - ETNP2014_SV_400_PacBio MetaG (Illumina Assembly) | ecosystem: Environmental > Aquatic > Marine > Hypoxic... | reverse complement strand
AGCTTGAAGCCGTACTCGTTATCCTTGTTCGCCGCCGGATCCTCCGTTTCACGATAGACAACGTGGTCTTCACGGTCAGACAGAAGGTTTTCAACCACCGGCAATTCCGGCGCCGGGGTCCTGTCCCACCGTTTTTGTTCTTCGTAAGCCACGCCTAGGCGGTTATCGAGGGTCCGGGTCATCGTGATATTGGCGATCTCCTTGACCCGCTCAATCCGTTCCGGGGCCATAAACTCACCACCGATATTCGATTCCGCGATGAAGGCAAAATCATCATCAAGCTGGGCCAAGCGCTCATCCAGTTCGGCGCGACATTTTTCCGGGTCCCCTTTGCCGTCCACGATGGCCTTGTAATATTCGATTTCCGCCTCGCGCTTGACAACTTCGAACCGGGTACGGATTTCATGAATTCGGTCATAAATGGTTTCCAACTTGGTCGCTTTGTCGACGACGTATTCCGGCGTCGTCACCTTGCCGCAATCGTGAAGCAACGCTGCGATTTCAAGTTCGTACCAATCATCATCGTTGAGGTCGAATTCTGTGTATGGCCCTTCCTTGGCTTCACACGCCGCCCGGGCCAGCATCAATGTCAATTCCGGCACGCGCTGACAGTGGCCGCCGGTATAAGGAGACTTGGCGTCAATGGCGGACGCGATCAGTTTGATAAAGGAATCCAGTAGCAGCTTTTGCGCATCCAGTAACTGCTTGTTATCCAGCGCGACGGCGGCCTGTGAGGCCAAGGCCTCGATCAATGGCTGAATGTCGCTGCCGAAGGAAATTACGTCGCCGGAATCCTTGTCCTGAGCATTGAGAAGTTGAAGGACACCGATGATTTCCTCCTTGGAATTCTTCATCGGAACCGTAAGGAAGGACTTGGACCGGTAGCCCGTGCCCTCGTCGAATTTCTTGGTGCCCGTAAAATCATATTCATCGGATTCGTAGGCATCTTGGATATTGATGGATTCCCCCGTCAACGCCGCGCAGCTGGCTACGTTACCCCTGTTTTCCTCCCCCGTCTCCGGGTCGCAAAGACGTACCGGCGGAAATGTGATTTCCTTGCCCGTGGTTCCGCCCATGGCGATATTGAGCGAATCTGTACGCATGATTTCGAATTTCAGATTGCCGTTCTCATCAGACAGGTAAAGGGTGCCGCCATCGGCGTTGGAAAGGCTCTTGGCTTCAAGGAGGATGGTTTCCATTAGACGGTCAGGGTCCTGCTCCGCCGAAAGCGCGATGCCGACTTCAATCAGCCTCTCGAAACTTGAGGCCTCTTGTTTTTCCGGCGGTTTTTTTGCTTTCTTCGCCATCGCCCTATTCTCACCCCAGACAAAGCTCAAATAACTTAAATCGGAAAGGAACCCTTACTGCGCATTTCACCGTCCCTGACTACAATTTAATGCAGAGGGTATCGCCCCAATAGATAGTTTGGCACCCTGCCTTTATACCTAGGCCCGTGATCTCAAAATCGTATCGGTCTTTTGGTTTAAAAACAACTGGAGCAAGCGTCATGGGCCTTGACGCTGCCGGCTCCATGCTGTGTCTATAGGCGGCCGCCAACAAAGGAACCGGCGCTATGGCTTTTTCATCTCTACGCGACTTCATTGACCGCCTGGAACGGGACGGACGGTTGGTGCGTGTCGGCGAACCGGTTTCCCCCTACCTGGAAATGACTGAAATCCAGACCCGACTGTTAGCCGAAGGCGGGCCAGCGGTTCTTTTTGAGAACGTCATCCGGGACGATGGCTCAACCTTTGACATGCCGGTCCTGGTTAATTTGTTCGGCACGGTTGAGCGGGTCGCCTGGGGCATGAACCGGGAACCAGACCAATTGCGTGAAATCGGCGAAACGCTGGCATTTCTGCGCCAACCGGAACCACCGGGCGGATGGCGCGACGCCCTTAAAGCGCTGCCGCTTTTGAAAACCGTGATGACCATGAAACCGAAAACGGTGAAATCGGCGCCGTGTCAGGACGTGGTGTTGAGCGGCGACGACATCGACCTCAAGCGGCTACCGGTGCAGACCTGCTGGCCCGGGGAACCGGCGCCGCTAATCACATGGCCGCTGGTCGTCACCCGTGGCCCCGACGCGGACAAAAACGGCGGCGATGGCCGTGACGATTTCAACCTCGGCATCTACCGAATGCAGGTCACCGGACCGAAAACCACCTATATGCGATGGCTCAAGCACCGAGGCGGCGCCCAGCATCATGCCCGCTGGAAGGACAAGCGGTCTGAGCCGCTGCCCGCGGCGGTCGTTATCGGCGCCGATCCTGGCACCATCCTGGCCGCCGTTACACCGGTTCCCGATAGCCTTTCGGAATATCATTTTGCCGGTCTGCTTCGCGGCAAGAAAGTTGAACTGGTTGATTGCAAGACCGTTCCCTTGAAGGTGCCCGCCGAAGCCGAAATTGTTCTCGAAGGGCATGTGTCGCTGCAGGAGTATGGCGACGAAGGCCCCTATGGCGACCACACCGGGTATTACAACGCCCAAGAGCCTTTCCCGGTATTCACCATCAACGCCATTACCATGCGCAAGGACCCGATATATCTGTCCACCTATACCGGCCGCCCGCCCGATGAGCCTTCTGTGTTGGGCGAGGCGCTGAACGATGTCTTCGTCCCCCTGTTCACCCAGCAATTCCCTGAAATCGTCGATTTCTGGCTGCCGCCGGAGGCGTGTTCCTACCGGGTCGCGGTAGTCTCCATCGACAAAGCCTATCCCGGTCACGCCAAGCGAATCATGATGGCGGTGTGGTCGTATCTGCGCCAATTCATGTACACCAAATTCGTGATCGTCGTTGATTCCGACATCGACGCCCGCGATTGGAAGGATGTGATCTGGGCGGTTTCCACCAACGTCGACCCGGCCCGCGACATTACCGTGATCGAGAACACACCGATCGATTATCTGGACTTCGCGTCGCCGGAATCGGGGTTGGGATCCAAAATGGGCATCGACGCGACGACAAAAATTCCACCCGAAACCAAACGCCAATGGGGCCGAAAAATCCGCATGACCGACGACATCATCGAAGAAGTCACCAAGAAATGGAAAGCCTACGGCCTTCCCGGTTCCGGCAAACCGATCTGGAAATAACCGGGGTTATTTATTCTTCGAAGCCAGGCTTCATCTTGCGCATTCAATTCCCTATATCCACAATATACAGGTTATAGTTCATAAAATAAAAATATTATTTATTTTATTACCTATATTAGGTGATTTATCCTTGACAAGGCCCACCGGAACCATTAAATATAGCGGCATCGAACGCCACACGTGCGTCTACGCGGCGCCTTCCCCTTTCAAACAAAGACCTTAACTTGTTCCGTCCCCGGCCCTGAACCGTGACCAAACGCTTCGGCGAATTCCTGGGCTTCTTTTAGGTCGTTTTCGCAAACTGAAAAGAAAGGGAAACCTATTTCTGAAAATTTATTTACACCATTGAATAAACTGGGGGTCGTCCCGGGGAATGAAATCGACCTTTGCCGCCAAATCGCAAAAATACTCTTGAGCTTTTTTATGCCCCCCTTTTTGTTGATTTTTTGAATCCCCCATGCCTGCTTTTCGGAACCATTCAGCGGCCAGCTTGGGATTCCTTTTCACGCCCCAGCCATTTTTTGTCATTATGCCAATTCTCCACTGGGAACTGCTCGCACCCTTCTCGGCGCCTTTTTGAAGCCAGAATAGCTCTTCTTTGTGATCGGCATCCCGGCTCTCCTCATCCGACCACATGGGCCTGAAAAAGAAGGCGATGAGGTCTTCCTCGAACTGAAAATCCGTTGTCGGCGCGATTTTCCGGATGACGTCTATGGCACGCTGCCGATAGGCCGCCGCCTTGTCCGGATCCTTTTTCACGACCAGACCGTCCCGATAGAAACGGCTGACAATGACGAGCGACCTTGTGACGCCTTTTTCGGCAGACTTCAGAAACCAATGAAACGCCTTTTCGAAACTGTGATCGGGGTTTTTCTTATCATAATAATAGTACCCCAAACTAAAAAACACCGAACGGTCGCCGGCCTCCGCTTTCTCAAGCAATTTCTGATGTTCAAAACCCGACAACAGGAAAAAGGCGGTCAGCACCCCGGCTAGGGTCAACCACCGTTTGCGGCGGCTGGACCATTGATCCGTAAAAATTTCGAACATCGAGAAGCCCTAATAATACGTGTAGTGAATAAATTTATACACGTTTCCCGTTAACCCGACAACCCGCCCCCAAATAAAGGAACTTGACCATTACCACAACACCATCCGACGCATCCATGGAGCGCGAAGAAATCCGGACCGAAATCGAGAGGATTAACGCCCGCATCAACGAGATCAACGCGGAAAGGCAAACCTTAAGCGACCAAATGAAAAAATTGAATGAAATAGATAAATCAAACGTAACGCACGAAAGCAGCAAAGCATATTTTGATGCCATGGAAAAACGCAATGATCTTTTAATAATACTAAGGCAAAAGCACGAGGAACTTGACCTGTTACAGAAGAAACTCGAATCCCTGCCGCCGGAAAAGTCTCCAGAAGACGACAAGCCGCCCGAGCCGGAACAACCGAAAGGCCCGGATCGCGAAGATGATAAAAAGGAGGGCAAAAAAGCCGGCGACGATGACCTTGAGAACGCCTCGCCGGAAAACCGCAAGTTCATGGATGACCTGATGCAGCCGGGCAACCCGGTCGATGAAATCATGCTGAAGAAACCGCAAGACCTGACCCAGGGCGAATTCGTCGCGCTTAAAAAAGCAATGTTCGATCTTCCCGCCGGGCCGGAGCAGGAACGCCTGGATAAGGCGGCGACGGCTTTTCTCGAGCACCGGTTCGGCACCAAACCGGTCAAATATGACGCCGTCGGGCGGATGATCGACCCGAAGCCCGTCAACGCCATCCCGGAGACGCCGAAGCCGCTGGCCGCCGCCGATGGCAACCCCCTGAAAGACGCCCTCAGGCGCATCGGTCTCAATGTCCTCAAGAACGCCAAGGACGACGGCCTGGCTGCCACCATCAAACACCTGCAGGGCGGCATCAATATCCTGGCCGACAACGCCAAGACCGCGCCGTCGCCTTTCCCGAAACTGAAGCAAGACGGCGTCTTCGGGGCGAAGACCCGATCCGGGCTCAAGGGCGCGGTCACCGCGCTCGGTACGCCGAAGGTCGAGGAAGTCCTGGCCTTGGGCCGCTTCAACCAATACGCCCGCGCGGGGCGCAAGGACGGCTTTCGGGGTTTGGCCGAGGCGACCGAGAAGAGCTTCGCGCCGCTGTTCCGCGACCCGGCAAAACCGATCCAGAAACCCGCGGACCGCATCGAGGCGACGACCTTGCAGGAAACCCTCAACGACCTGGGCGGCGCTCAGTTCGGCCACGACACCTTCAAGCCGCTGAAGCTGGACGGCAACATCGGCCCCAGGACCACCGGCGCCTTTAGGCAGATCGCCACCGCCGTCGGCCCCCAACCGCTGACCAAACGCTATGGTGAATTCCTCGGTTTTCTCTAACCTTTTCCAATGGCCGGTTGACGGCGCTGCACCCCGCCCGTAGGTTCCGGCGCTATAAAGTTTCAACGCCCGGAAACAACCAAACCATGACCGACCTCAAGGAAAATGCCCTCAACGCCAAGTCCTGGCCGTTTGCCGAAGCAAGGGAATTGCTTAAAAGACTCGGCGACAAAGAACCTGAAAATGGCCATGTGCTGTTTCAAACCGGCTATGGTCCGTCCGGTTTGCCGCATATCGGCACCTTCGGCGAAGTCGCCCGCACCGCCATGGTGCGCCATGCTTTTTCGCAACTGTCCGACCTACCGACGAAACTGATCGCCTTTTCCGACGATATGGATGGCTTTCGCAAGGTTCCAGACAACCTGCCCAACCAAGACATGCTCACCGAGCACCTGGACCAGCCTTTAACATCGGTCCCCGACCCCTTTGGAACCCATGACAGCCTGGGCGCACACAATAACGCCCGGCTGCAAACGTTCCTCGATGAGTTCGGGTTCGACTACGAATTCGTCAGCTCGACGGACTGTTACAAAAGCGGCCGTTTCGATGCCGCCCTGTTGGGGTTGCTGGAACGATACGATAAAGTCATCAACGTGATTCTGCCGACCTTAGGCGAAGAACGACGCGCCACCTATAGCCCGTTCCTGCCGCTGTGCCCCAAGACAGGCCGGGTGCTGCAGGTTCCGGTGATCGAACGTAACCTTGGCGCCGGCACCATCGTTTACCAGGATGAAGACGGCTCCAAGGTCGAGGTGCCGGTCACCGGCGGCCATTGCAAACTGCAATGGAAAGCCGACTGGGCGATGCGATGGACGGCGTTGAATGTGGATTATGAAATGTCCGGCAAGGACCTGATCGATTCGGTCAGACTGTCCGGAAAAATTTGCCGAATCCTGGGCGGTACACCGCCGGCCGGCTTCACCTACGAGCTGTTCCTGGATGAAAACGGCGAAAAGATATCAAAGTCCAGGGGCAACGGGCTTTCGGTGGAAGAGTGGCTGCGCTACGCCCCGCCGGAAAGCCTGGCATTATTCATGTATCAAAAACCGAAGACGGCGAAACGACTGTTTTTCGATATCATCCCGAGGAACGTCGACGATTATTTCAGCCATCTTGCCAGCACCGAAAAGCAGGATGACGCCGCGCTGCTGGATAATCCGGTCTGGCACATCCATCAGGGCAATCCGCCGCATGAGAAAGCCCACTTGAGCTTCAATATCCTGCTCAATCTGGCCAGCGTCTGCCATACAGAGGACAAGGCGGTGCTGTGGCATTTCATTTCCCGCTATCGACCGGAGGCAACGGCGGAAACGGCGCCTCTGCTGGACAGACTTCTTGATTTTGCCATCAACTACTACCGGGATTTCGTCAAGCCGTCGAAGCAATACCGAAAGGCCAGCGAAGAAGAAACCAAGGCGCTTGAAGACCTGCTGGAAATGCTTGAAGGCCTTTCCGATAACGCCAATGCCGAAAGTATCCAAACCGAGGTTTATGAAGTCGGCAAACGCCACCCCTTTCCAGAACTAAAGGCGTGGTTCAAAGCGCTTTACGAAATCCTTCTGGGCCAATCCCAAGGGCCGAGAATGGGATCGTTCATCGCCCTTTACGGGCTTGAGGAATCCCGCGCCCTGATTAGGCGCGCCATTTCAGGCGACGATCTTTCCGTCTGAAGTTTTCAGTCTGAGATAAAAGGACTAGTGGCTCGACCAGACGACGCGGGCGATCCATTCAACGTCTTCGACATCAAGACTACGGTCTTCATGGTCGGGATTGAGGGACTTCAGTTCGATCTTATGAACCGATTGGCGTTGCAACAACTTGACCATGACCTCACCGCTCTTGGTTTTGGCCACGACGCGGTCGCCGCGGCGAATATTGGCCTGCGGTGAAACAATCACCGTATCGCCATCCCGAAAAACCGGTTCCATGCTGTCGCCGGTGATCTCCAGGGCATACGCCTGCGGATCGCCGAGACCGGGAAACGGGATTTCATCCCAGGAACCGCCCGCGGGATACCCGGCATCATCGAAAAAACCCTGGGCACCTGCCTGAGCAAAGCCGATCAGGGGAATATTCCGGTAAATACCGGCGCCCTCGCTGTCGATTACGTAGGATACGAATTCCGCCAGGTTAGCGCCCGTTGCCGTCAACACCTTGGCGACACTTTCCGTGCTTGGCCAGCGGAGCTTGCCTTCACGGGTTATCCGCTTGGACTTGTTGAAGGTGGTCGGATCGAGGCCAGACTGACGCGCCAGCCCGGATGCGGAATACCCGTATTCCCTGGCTAAGCGATCAATGGCTTTCCACACATCGGCATGTTTAAGCATGGGAACATTGTCATAGATTGCAGCCCTCCAGTCATTAGGAACATTTTTCTTTTTTATATTGACATAGGACTAATAACGTATGTATAAACTATTTGTTCTATTTTTTTTCTTTTTTAGGTCTGCTTTCAACTTTAAAGGTCTCTGCATATGCCTCGCCCCCGCCGAATCCCCCGATCTTATTATGATACGCCGACGGTTCCCTTCCCCAATGCCGAGGAAGCCTGGTTCTGGTTTATCAGATGCCAAAAGGCCCGCGCCGATGGCGCCCGCTTCGAAGCCGTCCCTGGTGCCATCGCCCGGCCTTGTGATCCGGATGACCTTTACCGTGCGGTCGCCCGGGCCGTCCGGCAAATCCGCCCCAAGGTGGTGCCGTCGGCCAAGACCTACAACCGCCAATCAAAACATAAAGGCCGCCTCGAAATTCAACATCGAGACGGCCTTTTTTATGTCCCTGTCGCGGCTTCGCCGCTCCTCGCCTCTTGTTTTTTTATGCCTGATAATTCGCGGGATTATTCAGCCGCCAGCCGCTGCTTGCCGATGATGCCGATAATTTCAGCGGCCGCGGCCGGGATATTGGTGCCGGGGCCGTAGATGGCGGCGACGCCTTTCTCAAACAGAAAATCATAATCCTGAGGCGGGATAACGCCGCCGCAAACGACCAGCACTTCCTCGGCGTCGCCGTCCCGGAGCGCCTGGATCAATTGCGGCACCAGGGTCTTGTGGCCGGCGGCCTGCGACGACACGCCGATGAGGTGGACGTCGTTTTCGATGGCCTCGCGGGCGGCTTCCTCGGGCGACTGGAACATCGGGCCTAAATCGACCTCGAAGCCCAAATCGGCAAAGGCGGTGGCGATCACCCGGGCGCCGCGGTCATGGCCGTCCTGGCCCATCTTGACCACCAGCATCCGCGGGCGTCGGCCTTCGGACTCGGCGAAATCCTCGATCTCGTCACGGATTTTTTTAAAACCCTCATCGCCTTCATAGGCCGAACCGTACACCCCGGTGACCGAGCGGACCTGCGCCCGGTGGCGGGTGAAGACCTTTTCCAAAGCGTCCGAAATCTCGCCCACGGTGGCCCGTGCCCTGGTCGCGGTGATCGACAGCGCCAACAGGTTGCCCTCGCCCACCTCAGCCGCTTTGGTCAGGGCGTCCAACGCCGCCTGGCAAGCGGCCGCATCGCGGCTCTTGCGGATTTTTTCGAGACGCTTGATCTGGTTTTCGCGAACGGCATCGTTGTCGATATCCAGAAGATCGACGTCGGTGTCGTGTTCGGGTTGGTGCTTGTTGACGCCGATGATGACTTCCTCGCTCTGATCGATGCGGGCCTGCTTGCGCGCCGATGCTTCCTCGATCCGCTGTTTGGGCATGCCGGCGATCACCGCCTTGGTCATGCCGCCCAGGGCCTCGACCTCGTCAATCAGCTTTCGCGCCTCGGCGGCGACGGAATGGGTCAGGCTTTCCAGATAATAGCTTCCGCCCAGCGGGTCGATGACGTTGGTGATGCCGGTTTCCTCGGCGATCACCAGTTGGGTGTTGCGGGCGATGCGGGCAGACGCCGGCGTCGGCAGCGCCAGGGCTTCATCGAAGGCATTGGTGTGCAGGCTTTGCGTTCCGCCCAAGACGGCGGCCAGCCCCTCGATGGTGGTGCGGATGACGTTGTTGTAGGGGTCCTTGGCCGCCAGCGACGCGCCGGAGGTCTGGCAATGGGTGCGCAGCATCGAAGACCGGGGGTCCTTGGGCCCAAAGGGCGCCATCAATTCCGCCCACAGAACCCTGGCGGCGCGAAGCTTGGCGATCTCCATGAAAAAGTTCATGCCGATGTTGAAAAAGAAGCTCAAACGCGGGGCGAAGTCGTCCACATCCAGCCCCTTGTCCAGGGCGGCGCGCACGTAATCCATCCCGTCGGCCAGCGTGAATGCCAATTCCTGGACGATGGTCGAGCCGGCCTCCTGGATGTGATAGCCGGAAATCGAAATCGAATTGAACTTGGGCATGTGCTTGGCGGTGTGCTCAATAATGTCGGCGACAATTCGCATGGAAGGTTCCGGCGGGTAGATATAGGTGTTGCGAACCATAAATTCCTTGAGGATGTCGTTCTGGATGGTGCCGGAAAGTTTTTCGGGCGCGACGCCCTGTTCTTCGGCGGCGACAATGTAGCCCGCCAGCACCGGCAGCACGGCGCCGTTCATGGTCATGGAGACGCTCATTTCATCCAAGGGGATGCCGTCGAACAGGATTTTCATGTCCTCGACGGAATCGATGGCGACCCCGGCCTTGCCGACATCGCCGACGACGCGGGGGTGATCGGAATCAAAGCCCCGATGGGTGGCTAAGTCGAACGCCACCGACAGCCCCTTTTGGCCGGCGGCCAAATTGTCGCGGAAGAACTTGTTGGAATCCTCGGCGGTTGAGAAACCGGCGTATTGGCGGATGGTCCAGGGGCGGCCCGGATACATCGTCGCCCGGGGCCCGCGCAAATAAGGGGCGAAGCCAGGCAGGGAGTCCACCGCCTCGATGCCTTCCAAGTCGGTGGCGGTATAAAGCGCCTTGACCTCGATGCCTTCCGGCGTTTGCCAGACAAGGTCATCGACGGACCGTTTCTTAAGCTCGCTTGTCGCACGGTCGCGCCAGTCGGCGACGGTTTCTGGAGCTGAATTTTTTGATTTTTTAGCCATTTCGTCTCTCAAGGGCACCCTATCAGGCGCGGAAGTATACGCCATCCCCCACCGGAAACGTGAGTGAAACCTCTCAATCGATGGAAAATTCACCGAAATAGCCAAAAATTGGCACTTATCCACACAATATATAGTGTAAGGCTTGTCCAAATTATCCAAATCTTGTTATGGTCCCCAGATATTGTGATTTCTATTTTGACCACAACAAGGGGGCCTCGAACGCAAAACGCGGACAGAACCTGGAACGGGCCGCGGTTGAGCGACGAGAAAAAGACATGTCAGAAGAATGGACACCAACACGTATCAGTATCCTTATTGCACTCTGGAACGAAGGTCTGACCACCAGCGTCATCGGCGAACGGCTGGGAGTCACCAAGAACGCCGTCGTCGGCAAGGTCCACCGTTTAGGCCTGCCGAAACGGGGATCACCCATCCGCCAAAAACCCCGTCCCGCCCAAGTCATCAGCCTTGAGGCGCTTCGTCCCGGCATGTGCAGTTGGCCGGAAGGCGAGCCCGGCAAAGAGGACTTCCGTTTCTGCGGAGACCCCGTCAAACCGGAAAAACCTTATTGCCCACATCATTGCGAGCGGGCTTACGTTAAGAATATCAAAGACAAAAGAACCGCCGCTTAAAACTGGGCAACCATTCGTCTTGTTTTTTCCTGTCCCGGCAGAGAAAAAACGTGAGCTTTGCCGACGGCATCCGCTAAAGTGCCGAGGTTGGCGTGTGCGCTGGCCTGACATGTTTCAAATAAAAGGAATATCCATATGAAAAGCGACAACTGGACAGTGTATTTATCTGGGGAAATTCACACCGATTGGCGTGAAAGGATCGCCGATGGTGTTGCCGGGGAAAAGCTTCCGGTGACTTTTCTCGGCCCCGTTACCGACCATGCTTCCAGCGATGATTGCGGCGTCAACATTTTGGGGGACGAAGACACCGACTTCTGGAAGGACCACAAAGGTGCCAAGGTCAACGCCATCCGCACCCGCAATATGATCGAAAAATCAGATATCGTCGTCGTCCGCTTCGGTGACAAATACAAACAATGGAACGCCGCCTTTGATGCCGGCTTCGCCGCCGCTTTGGGCAAGCCGCTGATCACCCTTCATAACCCCGACCTCACCCACCCGTTGAAAGAAGTCGATGGCGCCGCCCTGGCGGTCGCCCAATCGCCCGATCAGGTGGTCAAGTTGCTGACCTACGCCATCAACGGAACACTTTAACCAAAAATTCCCGAGCCCCCCATGGACGCGCAAGTCGACAGGCTAACCCTTTTTCCAAAGATCGATCCGTTCGGGGAAGGCGTCCTATCCCTTGACGGCAAGCACGACATGTATTGGGAACAGTCCGGAAATCCTGATGGCATGCCGGTGATTTTCCTGCATGGCGGACCCGGCGCCGGCACCAACGCGACGCACCGGCGTTTTTTTGATCCCGAATTCTACCGCATTGTTATTTTCGACCAGCGCGGTTCCGGTCGATCAAAGCCGTATTCCGAGCTTGCCGACAATACGACGGGTCATCTTGTTGGTGATATCGAGACGCTTCGCCGCCATCTCGGTATCGAGAAATGGTTGATCTTTGGCGGTTCCTGGGGGTCGACGCTGGGACTGACCTATGGGATCAGGCACCCGGAACGTTGTGCCGGTTTTATCCTTCGCGGCATTTTCCTGGGCACCGACAATGAACTGGATTGGTTTTTGCGTGGTATCCGCACCGTGTTTCCCGAAGCCTGGAGGGATTTTTCCGGTTTCCTGCCGGAGGCAGAACGGAACGACATCGTTGAGGGCTATCTCCGCCGTCTAACGGACCCCGACCCCGATGTCCATCTTCCCGCTGCCGCGGCTTGGAATCGGTATGAAGCCTCATGCTCAATCCTTATGTCCGATTACAAAGAAGGCCAATCTCCTGTCGGCGGCCCAGGGGGATTGGCGCTGGCCCGCATCGAGGCACATTATTTTAAAAATGCCATGTTTTTGGATGATGGCTATATCTTGGAAAATATCGGCGCGCTCAAGGATATACCGGCAGCCATTATCCAGGGTCGATACGATATTATTTGTCCCATCATCACCGCCGACAGCCTCGCCGCCGCGTGGCCAGAGGCACATTACATAATCGTCCCCGACGCCGGCCATTCGGCCATGGAGCCGGGCATCCGAACGGCATTAATCAAGGCAACGGAAAAGCTTAAAAAACAGCTTTAAAGGGGAACCCGCTCCGGCCCCTATCCAAATTCAGAAGCGTAATTTCTTGAATCTGAAGGTCAAATCCCTAAGATGCAGGTCAGCTAAGTTTTTTTGATGGGGGCGGTGACGCCGTGTTGAAACGGATTACATTGGCCATGATATTGGCGGTTCCGGTTGCCGGCTTGCCGTCTATGAAGGTTCATGCCGACGACCCCGCATTCTTGACCGTCGGCGCCGGGGCATTCGACTTCAACCGCCAGAAAGATCAAGGCGCAGAATTCCGGGTTGATTACCGCACCGATTACAAATTGGGGATTTTCAAACCGTTTCTGACCGGCGCGGCTGTCTCCAACGGCATGACATTTTTGGGTGCCGGGGTTTTAGTGGATGTATATTTCGGTAACCGGTTCGTGGTCACCCCGAGTTTCGCGCCGACATGGTGGCGGGGGAAAACCGATGACCTGGACCTGGGCCACGGGCTTGAATTCCGCTCCCAAATCGAATTTGCCTATCGCTTCGACGACCGCTCTCGGCTGGGGCTTGCCGTTTCGCATTCATCGAATGCCTCCATCGGCGACACCAACCCGGGAACGGAGTCGGCAATGCTCAATTACTCCTATCCGCTTGGCAAGGTCTTTAGCCGTTAGATTCGATCCATCCGCGCCCGTAGCTCAGTCGGATAGAGCGCAAGATTCCTAATCTTGAGGTCACAGGTTCGAATCCTGTCGGGCGCGCCATTTTCTCAGGCCCTCATTTTTCATTTTCGACCACCGACCAGATTTTCGCATGCGCTCCGTCATCCTTTTTGGGAATGACCCTGATCCGCTCCATCACCCCTTCGTCGCCAAGCTCCCTTTCGATAGTCAGTAGGGTGCCTGCTGGATGATCACATAAATCGGCCGTGTATTTGGCTTCATGGCGCGCCGCCTGGATGGCGGACTCCCTATCCGGAGCGCCGTAATGATCCTGAAAATGGGTTGCTAGGCGACCGACCACCTCATCAAACTGTTCTTCGGCAATGATCACAGTCTCAACAAAGGTGACACGGCCGAAACTCTCGGTGCCGAGCCAGCCGTTCTTGAACGCCAATTGTTCCTTGTTGGTGAAGGCCGCCAGGTCAGCATCGGCAAATGCGAACGTGCCCGTCACCGCCCATTCACCGGATTCTGCCGCCAATGGAAAGGCATTCGCGTCCGAGACATCGAAACGCATGGCGCGTGGAAATTTCATCAAAGGATCAGGAGAATCGTCTGGCGATAAGATGATCAAGGGCGAGCGGACCCGGCCCGCGGGCAATAACGTAGACCAGCCCCATGACCCAAAAAATATGAACCGGCCAAGCGGAAGGATAGACAAGCACCTGGATCACCGATGTCATCCCTAACAACGCAATTGCGCTGAACCTGGAAGCAAGGCCAACAACTAGGAGAATGGGGAAAACATGTTCTGCGATTGTCGCCATATAGGCGGCCAATTCCGGTGGGATCAACGGCAAGGCGTATTCGGTTTCGAACAATGCGAACGTCGAATCCTTGATCGAGAATCCGTCGACCTTGGTCCTGCCAGATCGCCAAAAGACGGAAGCGACACTGGCCCGGGCAATGACCGCCAAAAGCCAGTGGGGGATGGCGTCACAATATGCAATGAAGCGGCTGATGAGAGTATTCAGTCCCCCTGGTTTGGTCTCTTCGTTTGTTGATTTGTTCACAATTATTTTTCCCCAGAAAGACTAAAATTAATAAATGCCCCGAACACAAGCAGATCGCTTAATGCCCGTTCGGGATCCCAATCACCCCCGGTTGCGGCAAAGGCCTGGTCTAACGGGTCCCCATCGCAGAGCCGAATAATAAAGTCGAAAGTTTCGGCCGCAAACGCCATCGTCTTAACCGTCATTTCGGGCCGGGCGACCAAAAGGCAAGTCTCATGGTCCGGGAAGGTCAAGGTCTCGTCCGGTTCGGCGGCGTCCTGATGCGCTTCCCAAATG
>Ga0187833_10003954_pt1 | contig 14675 bp, 14 predicted proteins | sample ETNtaG_37_FD_167968 | JGI IMG/M metagenome (GOLD analysis project Ga0187833, IMG submission 167968) | Marine microbial and viral communities from oxygen minimum zone, Eastern Pacific Ocean - ETNP2014_SV_400_PacBio MetaG (Illumina Assembly) | ecosystem: Environmental > Aquatic > Marine > Hypoxic... | reverse complement strand
TAGAGTCAAAGTTCAAGGTGTTTTAGTATCTTTATATAGAAATTTCTAAAAAATTGTCTAATAATATATAATGTCAAAAGTAGCAACTAGATTTGCTCCTTCACCCACGGGACCTCTACACATTGGAGGTGTTAGAACTGCTTTATTTAACTGGTTGTTCTCTAAAAACCAAAAAGGTTGTTTTTATCTAAGGATTGAAGATACAGATAAAGAAAGATCAAGAGATGAGTATAAAAAACAAATTGTTCAATCGTTAAAATGGATCGGTATTGAACATGATGATAAAGAATATATTCAATCAAAAAAAATTAATGAACATAAAAAAGTTGCAGAAGAACTTTTAAAAAAAGATTTTGCTTACAAATGCTATTGTTCAGAAGAAGAGATTAATGAACAAAAAAATAGTGCCAAGAAAAAAGGAATACCCTTTGCATATAATAGAAAATGGAGGGAACCAACAAATTTAACAATTCCCACTAACGTAGATCCTGTTATAAGATTCAAAAGCAAAATAAGTGGAAATAGTATTATTAAAGATTTAGTACAAGAAGAAATTAATATTTCAAATTCAACAATTGAGGATTTCATAATTCTTAGACAAGATGGTTCTCCCACTTATCAATTATCTGCTACCGTAGATGATCATTTAATGAATATTACCCATGTTATTAGAGGAGATGATCATAAAATTAATACATTTAAACAAAAACAAATTTATGACGCTATGAAATGGAAAATGCCATATTTTGCTCATATACCCCTAATTCACAGTAATGAAGGAAAAAAATTATCAAAAAGAGACAAGGCTTCTACAATAGATGATTATATAAAAATTGGTATTTTATCAGATGCTTTAAGAAATTATTTATTAAGACTTGGTTGGTCTTTTAAAGATAAAGAAATATTTACTTTAGATGAAAGCATTGAACATTTTAGTTTATCTGGTATAGGAAAATCACCGTCAAAACTAGATATGAACCGCATTTTATCAATGAATGAAACATATATTAAAAATATGAGCGAAGATAAGTTATATTCAAACCTTACAGGTTACTGCGAAATATATTTAGAAAAGATTGATAATAAATTTGATGATTCGTTAAAAAAATCTCTACATTTCCTTAAAAATAAAGCCAAAACATTAGGTGATATATATAATAATGCTCAATACATAATTAACGATCAAATTAATATCTTGCCAGAAGATATAAAGCTTTTGGACAATTTGTCTAAGAAAATTTTAAATGATTTTTTAAAGGAATTTGAAAATTTATCAAATTTAAGAAAAGAAAATTTGGAGAAAATAATAAAAGAATTAATTGTTAAGCACAAAACAAACTTTAAAGGAGTAGGACAGCCCTTAAGAATTGCTTTAACTGGGTCTAAATTTGGACCTGGAATTTATGATATCATTCTGTCTCTTGACAAGAATGATGTCATAAAGAGATTAAAGGCTATTAATTAGAACGGAACTTGCTAGGTAAGAAGATTTATCAATTTTAAAATCTTTAATTATTTCTTTAAACTGATTAATTTGATTTATTGAAAGATCAGGATTGGTTAAAAATTCATCAACTTTATTAAATATATTTTTAGCATTACATTTTTCTTGTAAAAGTTCCGGTATAATTTCTTTGCCAGCTGCTATATTAATAATGTTAGCAAATTTAATTTTGACCAACATCTTAACAATAAAAAAATTAATAAAATTAATTTTATAAATTATTATTGACGGAACATTGGCATTACAAATTTCTAGAGAAATCGTTCCAGACTTGGTTACAGCAAACGTAGATTTGTTAAGAATGTAAGACTTTATTTTTTCATCACTTATAACATCACAATTTTTAATATCCTCTTTAGATATTAGGTTTTTAAGTGTCTCTCTATGTTCGTTTGTTGTATGAAAAATGAAATGTATGTCATTATACTTTTCTTTTAGCATTTTTATAAATTTCAATAAAATAGGTGTTAAAACATTAATTTCCGAAGCGCGACTACCGGAAAAAATAGAAATAATTTTTTTATCTTTGTTAATTACATTTTTTATATCGATATTATTTTTTTCATTATCTTCAATAAATGGATGTCCAACAAAGGTGCAATTAATATTTTCTTTCTCAAAGTATTTTTTTTCAAATGGAAACAATAACAAAATATGGTCTAAAAAATTTCTTAGTTTTTTGACTCTATGTTCCCTCCAAATCCATACCTGTGGCGCTACATAATGAATAGTTTTAATGTTTGATTTTAATTTTTTAACTCTTTCAGCAACTCTTAAGGTAAAATCTGGACTATCTACACTAAATAAAATATCAGGATTAAATTCTATTATTTTATTTACTGTTTCATTAATTTTTTTTTTAATTTTAAATATATTTAATAAAACTTTAGTAAACCCAAGATAAGTAACTTCATTTAAATCATATAAAGATTTAATCCCTAAAGCTTTCAAATACTCACCACCTACAGATAAATATTCTATATCAGGATTTGAACTTTTAAGATTAGCTATAACCTTTGAGGCCAATTTATCTCCTGAAGGTTCGCCAGTAAGAACAAATATTTTTTTCATTTTGCTGTAATAAACATTTTATTCTTATTGGCAAAATTGATGCATTTGTTTTTTTCTAAAAAAACATTTTGTTTTGCTTTTAAAACTATTCCTTTAAGACCAGCAGCTTTACATTGAACTAGAGTCTTTAACCCTACTGTTGGTAAATCAATTCTTAGATCTTGTTTTTTCTTGGGAAATTTGGCTAAAACACCTTTATATTTTTGTCTTTTGCTTCTGCTTCTTTTTAACATTCTTTCAGTACCACCTTTTTCTTCGATCGCAACAACTTTGTTATTTCTAACTATAGTTCCTTGACTAAAAGTATATTTGCCTAATTTACTCAACACTGATATCGCTTTTTTAATATCAAGATTATCTTCTTTGTTAGGTTTAACTTTAGAATAAGTTCCTTTTATAAGTGTAAGTTCAGGATTGTAGGTTAAAGAACTTATTGTACTTATTTTTTCCTGTTTTAATATTTTAATTATTTCTATTAAGATTGCCGCATCACCTAGTTTTGAGCTTTTGACAATTCTTGGAATATAATAAATTCCTTTTAAATCCAATTTAAGTTTTGAAAAATTTGGTTTTAATACCTTGCCAGCAAACAAAACTTTTTTGCATCTATTTTCTTTAAGTATTTTAATTATCTTTCCAAATTGACCGACTGAAACACTATAAAAGTGTTTATTTTTTTTAAATTTTTTTTTTTTTGTTAAATCAATAATTAAATACTTTAATTTTCTTTTTTTTATTTTTCTTAAAATTTCATTTGGAAAATTTGTTTCTCCAAATATCAAACCGATCATCTTATTCTTTTGAAAATGGTGTGCAAATAGATCTTTTTTTATCTTTCGTAATAAAATTAATTACTTCTTTCACAAGTGGGTTTTCTTTGAATTCACCATTTAATTTATTTAAATTTTCATTAAGGTTTTTTGTTAAAAAGATTCCTTTATATGCTTCTATAAGGCCCAAAATATCCTTATTGTTATAATTACTTCTTCTTAAACCAATTAAATTTAAACCTTGTAAATAATTTCTATTTCCAATTGATAAACCGAATGGAATTACATCGTTTAAAACTCCGGTCATTCCTCCGATCATTGCCAATTTTCCAATTCTTGTAAATTGTTGAACAGCTGAGTTCCCTCCTATAACCACATTGTCTTCAATAGTAACATGTCCTCCTAAAGGAACGTTATTCGCTATAATAACATTGTTGCCAATAAGACAATCATGGGCAATGTGGGAAGAAATCATAAATAAACAATTGTTTCCTATTTTAGTTAATCCGCCACCTCCAAATGTACCAGGATTTATTGTAACATATTCTCTAATTTTATTATTTTTTCCTATCTCGAGCGTTGTATCTTCACCCTTATATTTAATATCTTGCGGATCAGCACCGATGCTTGCAAAGGGAAATATTTTTGTTCCTGCACCAATTTTTGTACGTCCTGTAATATTAACATGAGAAGATATTTCAACATTATCGCTTATTTCAACATTTGGGCCAATCACTGTATATGGACCAATTTTGACTGTTTTTGAAATTTTGGAATTTGAATCAATTATACTAGTTTTGTGAATCATTGTTGATTTCTATCCATAATTGTTGCTGCCCATTCTGCATCAGCCATTATTGTTCCATTAACTTTTGCCATTCCCTTGTATTTCCAAACTCTGCCGCGTGATCTGATAGCCTCGATTTCAAGTAAAAGCTTACAATCTGGCATAATCGGTTTTCTAAAACGAGCTTTATCAACACTCATTAAATAGACCAATTTATTTTCAACTTCTTTTGGATTTAGGCTACAAGCTGTAAGTGCGGCTGCGGCTTGGCCAAAAGCCTCCACAATCATTACACCTGGCATAACTGGTTGTCCCGGAAAGTGTCCTTGAAAAAAAAAAGAATCTTTTTTAACATTTATAATACCTACGGCAGATTTATGTGGCACAATATTAACTAATTCATCAATTAGCAGCATTGGCTCTCGATGAGGAAGCAGACTTATTATTTGCTCTTTGTTAAGAGCTTTATTATTGTCCATTAGATCTCCAATTTTTAACAAATCTTTTAAAATCCATAGAGGGATATCCCATCACTTTTTTATTATCAGGTATATCTTTAATAACTCCGCTATTTCCACCAATTTTTACGTTGTTACCAATTTTAAGATGGCCCGAAATTCCAGCTTGACCACCAATCACAACATTATCTCCTATAACTGTGCTTCCAGAAATTCCAACTTGGGAAACAATCATACAGTTTTTACCAATCCTAACATTATGTCCAATTTGAACCAGATTATCTACAAAAGTATTTTCACCTAATATAGTGTCACTAATTGATCCTCTGTCAATTGTGGTTCCCGAACCTATTTCAACTCCTTTCATTAATAAAACTTTACCGATATGAGGAATTCTAAAATTTTTCGATTTGTCAGATATAAAACCAAATCCTTTGCTACCAATTTTAACTCCATCTTTTATGTGTATTTCATTTTCAAGTACTGAATTTTTAATTACAACAAAAGATCCTATTGAACAATTCTCTCCAATCATTACATCATGTTCAATAATAGAATTATTTCCTATAGCAGTATTTTTTCCAATTTGGACATTTTCACCAATTAGTACATTCTTTCCAAATTTTACATCGATATATTTATCTTTAATTTGTTCTGACGAAATAAGAGTTTGATCAAGATGATCAAATTCAGATTCGGGATAGAAAAGTTTTGATACTTTAGCTGCAGATAATAAAACATTATCAACTATTATTTTTATACAATTTTCTGGTAAATATTTTGTTAATTTTTTGTTCGTAATACAGGCGGTAGCTTTGCATTTCAAAGATTTTTCTTTGTATTTTATGGAATTTAAAAAGGTAATGTCATTTTCTTTAGCTCTAAATAAATCCATTGTATTGTGTATTTTGATATTCAAATCCAACGCGGAATGCACCTCACCTGCGCATATATCTAATATTTTTTTTACAGGAAATGGTCCTTTGTTTTTAAAAAAAAAATTACAACTCACTCTTAATTTAATTTTATTGATGGCAGTTTTATATCTAATTCATCTATAACTGAATCGGTAATATCCAGTTCACTATTTCCAATAGCTATATTTCTTTTGTACAATATAAGTGAAATTTGGTTTTTCTCAAAATAGTCAGTTATAATTGGATCTAAAGATTTTAACACTTCGGCCCTAGCTTTATTTCTTTTTACGGCTATCTCATCAAACCATTTTCTTCTTTCGGCTTGATACTTTTGGGCATCTTCATTTAATAATTTAACTTTTGCATCAAACTCATCTCTCGACAAAATATTTCTTTTGGATATAAGATCTATTTCTTTCTTCTTTAAATTTTCTTCTGTTTTTTTAAAAACTTTTAATTTTATTTCATGAAGTTTTGTTAGTTCTTTTTCAACGAAAGCACCTACCTTACTTTCATTTAAGATCTTATTCATATCGATATAAACAACTCTATTTTCTGCAAAGGAATTAGTAATTCCAAAAATCAAATAAGTAATTACAAATATTTTTACAATATATTTCGACTTCATTAGAATGTCGTCCCTATATTAAATCTAAAAGATTCTGGTTTATCTGTACTTGCACTAGTTATAGCTTCTGAAAAAGAAAAACTCAAGGGACCTACGGGTGTAAACCAGTCTACACTAACACCAAATGCTGATCTTAACTTGTTCGATTCGTCAATGTTTGTATCATAGTCAATTCCCCATACATTACCTGAATCAAGAAATAAACTAATATCTGCATTTGTCAGGTTAGGTAGCAATTTTGGAAGTGCTATATTAAAACCTAAGGCTGTTACATAATTTCCGCCTATATAGTCCGATGCATCAACAGGACCTATTTTTCCAACCTCAAATCCTCTTAAGTATTTTCCAGGTATCGACAATCTTTCTGAAAGTTTAACATCTTCACTGCTCGAAAGTGAGTTAATTGCCCTTCCGTGAAATTTAAGAGAACCTATAAAGTTATCACTGAAACTATGATATGCCGAGTAATCAAATCCATTTATAAGAGATGGAGATTCTGAATACAGGGGCAGTTTTTGGTTAAATGACACTCTATAACCTTCTGTTGGCTTAAAACTTTGATTTCTTTTGTCTTGGATTACTGAATACTTTAGCTCAGTATCAATGTATGTTCCTTCTTGTTGTTTGAGAGCCTTGGAAGCATTATCGTTTGTTGATAAACTTTCATAGTAAGTGGACAGATCTGGAGAAATAAAAATATCTTCATATTGCTCGAATGTGCTGCCTAAAGAAAGGCCAGTTTTACTACTATCATAACCAAATGTTGTCATTTTATTTGTTTTTGTACTTTCGACTGTAAATCTAATTTCGTTGCCCGAATAATTATAATTTGGGTTAATTGCAGAAAACTTTCCCCTTATGGCCGTTTCACTAAATTGTATATTAGCATTCAATTTAACACCTCTGCCCAAAAAATTATTTTCTTTGACACCACCCCCAATTGTTCCCCCCGAACTACCAACTCCAGCACCGGCAAAAATTTCACCGGTAGCTCTTTCTTCAACTTCAATATTAACAACTTTAAGATCTGGTGAAGAACCTTGATAAGTACTTTTATTAACTTTTCCAAATAAATTTCTTGATTTGATATTATTTATAGACTTATCCAATAGTAACAAACTGTAAGGATCACCCTCATCAACTTCTAATTCACCTCTTATAACATTTTCTTCGGTAACAGTATTCCCAATTATATTTATCCTTTCAACAAAATATTTTTTTCCTTCAGAAATATTTATTGTTACTAATATCTTGTCATTTTTAACAGTTTCATTTAATTTAGAATTTATAAACTGAAGATCTTTTTTCGTAGTTAACTTATTAATTTTATCAAGAATTTTTATAATTTTTTTCGGCGAATAATACTTGTTTTTAAGTTTAGGAAGATCTTTTGCAATTTCAACAAAGGAATTTTTATCTAAGCTATCTGATATTTTTAAAGAAACATCCTCAAACCTGAATCTTTTCCCTGAGTCAATATTATAAGTCAATAGAAACCCCTCACCCTCTTCATATAATATGTTCGTTGCCAATACTTTAACTTGATAATATCCTTTGCCTTTATAAAAATTTTCTAAAAGGCGAGTATCTAATTTAATTCTTTTCTGATTTAAATATTTTTTTGTGGATATGATTTTCCATGCTTTACTCTCTTCCGATGTAATAATTCCTCTTAATTTGCTATCCTTAACTTTTTTATCACCTATAAAGATAATCTTTCCTATCTTGGCACGTTTTCCTTTATTAATTTCATAAATTAAATCTATTGAATTATTTATATTTTCTTTCGCGTAAGCCTCTACTTCTATAAAATAAAATCCAAGATTTCTGAAAGCTGTTTCAATTTTTTGAATATCACTAATCAACTTATTTTCTACATACGAAGTTTTTTCTTTTAATTCGATAACCTCTTTTATTGCTTCTTTATGTTTTTTTGCTTTGATGCCATTGAAAAACAAACTTTGAATTATTGGATTTTCTTTGACTGAAATCTCTAGAAGACCATTAGTTAAATTAATTTCTAGATAAGAAAAGAAACTGGTATCATATAGTTGTTTGGATAGTTCATTTATTTTTTGAGCGTTGTAATCTTCATTTATCCTTATATCGCCAAAGACAATAATAGTTTCTGTGGATACTCTGACATTACCTACAACTTTAATTTCTTTAACAATTTCCGCGTAAGATATTGTTATTGCAAAAATAAAAAAAAATAATGATTGTAATAAAGCTTTTTTCATTGAACAAAAGATCATACACTTATACTATTGGTTTTCAACCTAACCAATTCGCTAACTTTAAGTATTTCACTGAGTGAAGTGGGTTTCTTTTTGAAATATTTTTTGTACTCTTTTAAATTAATAATTTTTGTTAAGTTCTCCACAATCTGTCCCAGGGAGATTTTATTCAGCAAAAAAAGTTTAACCAATTCCTCATTGGCAATTATTATCACGGTATCGTAAAGAGTATTTTTTTTAGATATTTTTTTCAAAAGTTTTATCGAAGGAAACTTCAATTTGTCAACTTCATAAAAGTTTAAGTTATTTAATGTTTTTGAATTGATTTTTTTTGAAGTTATATATTTTATCTTTTTATCATAAATAGAATTAAAAATTGGTATTTTCATATCTGTGTCGTGCAGCAATATTTTTATTAGCCCATTCTTAAATTTTATAATTGTATGTGCATATGACTGCGGATGAATAAATATTTTATATTTTTTTAAGTCAAAATTAAACATTTTGCTAGCCTCTATTATTTCAAAAACCTTATTCATCAAGTTTGCGGAATCTACTGAAATTTTTTTACCCATTTTCCATTTTGGATGTTTGACTGTTTCTTCCGGGGTTATTGTTTTTTGAATTCTAATAGGCAAATTTAGAAGTGGACCACCAGATGCGGTGAGTATGATCTCTTCTATATCATTGTTTGAATATTCTTTTGTTAAATTCCATATTGAATAATGCTCAGAGTCGATTGGAATAAATTTAGTTTTATATTTTTTTAATTTTTTATTAATTAAATACCATCCACAGATAATAGATTCCTTATTTGCGCTAGCTAAAGTTTTTGTAAATTCTATTACATCTAGGGTAGGTTTAAGACCGTCTAATCCAGATATACCACATATAGTATAATCAACTTTTTTTTTTAAGATTTTATTTAATTTAGTCTTTCTTGAAAAAATATTTATTTTTCTACCTTTTAATTTTATTTTTAATAATTCATAATATTTATCATTATAAATTAAAATATTTTTTACTTTAAATTCTTTGGCTTGTTGAATTAGTTTTTTATAATTTTTATTAGCTGTTAATAAAACCACCTTAAAATTTTTTTTATCTTTTCTGACAATATCCAATATGTTTTCACCTATAGAGCCGGTTGAACCAAGTATTACAATATTAATTTTCATGTTAAAATATCTGCGTAATTTTTAAAATATATACTGCTGGTATAGCAAAAATTAGTCCATCTATTCTATCTAACAATCCTCCATGACCAGGTAAAATAGTTCCCGTGTCCTTAACTTTGTTTAATCTTTTAAAATATGAAATCAATAAATCTCCTAATTGGCAGATTAAAGAGACAATTAAACAAAGCGTTATATTTGTTGATAAAATTTCAAAAGATGAGCCAGTATAATTTTGTAAATTAAATATTAATACTGGTAATACAGAAAAGATAAAAGAACCTAAGCTTCCAGAAATCGTTTTATTTGGACTAATTTTACTTAATTTTTTTCCTCCTATAACTTTACCAATAACGTAACCACCTATATCAGAAAAAATACATATACATAAAATAATAATAAAAAAAGCTATGCTTTCAGAATTATTACCCCTTAAAGCTATAGATGTACTTAAAAAAATAAATAGATAAATTAATCCAAAAAATTGAACAAAAAAATATTTCCAATTGTTATGCTGGTTCTTTATAAAATATTTATAATTAATATCTCTCCACTCGTTAAAACATATAAATAAAGTAACAATAAGTATGAGTACAAAAACAAGTTTATGTATCAAAATACAGAAAATTGCAATTAAAAACAAAATGATTGATGTTATTATTCTTTTTCCTAATTCTGTAGTCATTAAATATTTCCAAAATTTCTTTTAATTCTATTAAATTTATTTAATATTTTTTTAAAATCGTTGATATTAAAATCAGGCCACATTTTTTTTACAAAAAAAATTTCTGTATAAGCAATTTGCCACAACAAAAAATTACTGAGTCTATTTTGAGCACCAGTTCTTATTAAAATGTCTGGGTCGGGAAGGCCAAAGGTATAAAGATTTTTTTCAAAATTTTTAATTGTAATTTTTTGTTTTTTTTTATTAACAATTTTTATACTATTAATTATTTCTTGTTTTGATCCATAATTTAAAGCCAGTTGGACTGAAATTTTATTATTTTTAATGGTTTTGTTCTCCACAAGCTTTATTATTTTCCTTAAATTACTTGTTAACTTAGACTTATTTCCAATGATTTTCACATTAATTCCATTTCTAATGACTTTATGTAAATTTTTTTTGAAATAGTTTTCTAATAATTTAAATAAGAAATTAATTTCCTTTTTTGGTCTTTTCCAATTTTCACTTGAAAACGTAAATAATGTTAAATAAGAAATTTTTTTTTTAATTGAATAATCAACAATTTTTTCTATTGCCCTGAGTCCGCATTGATGACCATAATTTCTTGACTTCCCTTTTTGTAGTGCCCATCTACCATTACCATCCATAATTATGGCAATATGATTGGCTACACTCATACTGTCATTATCTCTTTTTCTTTTTGTGATTCTTTTTCATCAATTTTTTTTATTTCTTGATCTGTAATCTTCTGAATTTCTTTTTCAAATTTATTGTTTTCATCTTCGCTGATATTTTTTTCTTTGAGCATTGTTTTTAATACATCATTAGCTTCTCTTCTTATATTTCTAACTGATATTTTGCTTTTTTCTGCCATATTATTAACTATTTTTTTTAATTCATTTCTTCTCTCTTCGTTTAAATTTGGAATCGGAATTCTAATTAAGCGACTATCAATTTGCGGATTTAAACCCATTTCTGATTTTCTTATTGAAGAGTCAATAAGCGTTATATTATTTTGATCCCATACTTGAATATTTAATGTTCGTGGATCTGGTACGGTAATTGTACCTAATTGATTTATTGGTATTTTTTGTCCATAAACATCAACTTTGATTACATCCAACATGCTAGCATTCGCTCTACCTGTTCTTAAGGCTGACAAATCCTTTGCAAAAGCTTCAAAGGTTTTATTCATTTTCTGTTTATAAATGTTTTTATCAAACATAATGAAAATATGTATTCTAGTGGGTAAATCTTATTTATTCACCAACTTTATATCTAACAAAATCTTTAATGGTTATGCTACTTTCTTTATCTAATTCAGTTATAATGTCTTTTACTTTTTTTTTTGGATCCATAATCCAAATTTGATTAATTAAAGTATTTTCCTGTTTAAATTTTTCTAACTTTCCCCTTGAAATTTTTTCTATAATATTATCACTTTTGCCTGAATTTTTAAGTTCCTCATTAATTATCTCTTTTTCTTTTTCCAACATTTTTTTATCAAGTTGACTAACCTCAATTGCCAGAGGATTTGATGCCGCAATATGCATTGCCAATTTGTGCCCAAAATCTTTAATTTGTTGATTGAATTTTTCAGATTCTATGGAGACAACTACGCCAAGTTTTCCAATATTTCTTTTTAATGACGCATGTACATAAGAAAAATTCATATATTTATTATTATCAAAAAAATTGCACCTTCTAATTGTAATTTTTTCACCGATTTTGGAAATAAGATTAATTACATTGTCATCAACACTATTTCCATCTTTCATTTTCTTTTTTTTTAAATTATTTAAATCTCCCTTTAGTTCAAAACATAATTTGGAAAGATTTTCTGAAAATTTTAAAAATTCTAAATTTTTTGCAGCAAAATCTGTTTCACAATTAATCTCGATTATTGACAATTTATTATTTTCTTCATGAACGCAAATTAGACCATCATTTGCTACTCGTTCCATTTTTTTACCTGCCTTAGCAAATCCCTTGATTCGTAAATATTTTATTGATTCTTCTATATCACCATTACATTCTTTAATTGCAATATTACAATCTCCAAAACCTACGCAAGTAAGTTCTCTAAGTTTTTTAATCTTATCTAAATGACTGGGAGATGACATTAAAAAATTATTTTTCTGTTGGATTGTTTTCTTTTGATATCGTGCTTACAATTTTATTTTTTATTTTATCGATCAATCGTATTTTATCATTTTTTTCTTCTACTTTAATTTCTTTGACTGGAGTCTTGATTTCTTCATTTTTATTAGAAATTTTAATTTCTTTTTGTGTATTTTGAATAGTTTCTTTTAATAAATCACAATATAGATTTATTGCTCTTCGTGCATCATCATTTCCAGGTATTGGATAATCGACCTCTGTAGGATCAGAATTTGTATCAAGTATTGCAATTATGGGTATATTTAGCTTAACAGCCTCCTTAATAGCTAACTTTTCATAATTTGTATCAATAATAAATATTAAATCTGGAATACCTTTCATTTCTAATATTCCCCCAAGTGATCTCTCGAGTTTGTCTCTTTTAAGTCCCATCTTAATAATTTCTTTTTTTGTAAAACCTATATTTTCATTTTCAAGTGCTTCGTTAATTTGTTTTAGCTTTTTTATTGAATTTGAGATTGTTTTCCAATTAGTCAACATTCCCCCAAGCCATCTAAAATTTACATAATGTTGTGATGTATCTTTAGCCAAATTAGCAATTGACTCTGCAGCTTGCTTTTTAGTCGAAACAAATAATATTTTACCACCATTTGCAATAACGCTTGAAACTTTTGAGAAAGCTTCATTAATTAACTCGATAGTTTGGACTAAATCAATTATGTGAACTGAGTTTCTTTTGCCAAAAATATAATTTTTCATTTTTGGATTCCATCTAAAAGTCTTGTGACCTAGATGCACACCCGCTTCTAATAATTGCTGAATTGTTACTTTAGGTATATACAATATATTTTCCCGGTTATTCCACCACAGTTTTACCATTTAAGGACCGGCGGTCTAAACGACCAGCAACTGTGTGCGTTTTTTTAGGTGTTTTATAATTTAATCAAATAAATTACAACTTTTATTATGTGTTTATTCTCTTCAAATAAGGCTCATTTTTTAACGATTTTAATATTTCTGGGTTTATTTTTCTTTTTTCAGAAAGTTCAAAAACAAGATTTTTTGAATTATTATTAATAACAATTTTAACATTTGTATTTCCTTTTTTAGAAATTAAATTTGAAAAATTATTAAGATTTTCTAATTTTTCAATTTCAAATGTAATATTAGGTATGGATTGTTCAGAAATTTCATTTAAACTTACTAACTTTCTTACACTCGTCCTCTTAAATCGATTATTTTGATTGCTCAAATCTTTTAAAACTGTAATTAAAAATGACTTACCTTCCTTAAGAATATTTCTACTTTTTTCCAAAATTTCTGAAAAAAGAAATAGTTCAAATACACCTCCCAAATCACTAAATTTAATAATTGCAAAAGGTTTGCCATCCCTAGTTTTTTTTTCTTGAATTTTCATTATCGTAGCAGCAAGAGTAGTTTCATTTATTGATGAGGTTATAAACGAATTAAAGTTTTGTATTTTATAAATATCAAAAACTTCTTTATATTCATTAATCGGATGATCCGAAATAAAGAATCCAATTGCTTCAAATTCTTTAGATAATCTCTCTCCAAAAGGCCAGTCTTTTATAATATTATTCTTTATCAAACTTTTTTTGGTTTGATTACTTTCATCAAATAAATTTATTTGGTTATTAATTTTATTTTCAAAAACAGACTTAGAAGCCAATATAATATTTGGAATATTTTCGTAAAATTCTTTTCTGTTATTTTCTAATGAGTCAAATGCGCCCGCTTTAACTAATCCTTCAAGTTGTAGTTTATTAATATTCTTTGGATCGACTCTATTAATAAAATTATCTAATGATTTAAACTGGCCGTTTTTTTCTCTTTCTTTAACAATTTGATTAATTGCTTCAAATCCAACACTTTTAATTGCCCCTAATGCGTAATAAAATTTTTTGTCCGTAGATTTAAATTCTGCAAAGCAACTATTTATACATGGACGTTGAATTTCAATATTGAGTCTTTTTAATTCATCATAGAATTCACTTAATTTAGCTTGGTTACCTAATTCAGTTGACATTGATGCAGCAAAAAATTCCTTGGGATGATAGGTTTTTAAAAAGGCTGTTTGATAAGCAATGACCGCGTAAGCAGCGGCATGACTTTTATTAAAACCATATTCGGCGAAAGGTTCTATTTTTTGGAAAATATAATCTGCTACATCCTCTTGAATTCCGTTCTTTAAGGCTCCTTCAATGAATCTTTGTTTTTGTTTTTCTAATTCTGCTCGTTTTTTTTTCCCCATTGCTCTTCTTAAAATATCAGCTTCTCCTGCGGTAAAACCTGATAAAATTT
>Ga0187833_10003951_pt1 | contig 14690 bp, 14 predicted proteins | sample ETNtaG_37_FD_167968 | JGI IMG/M metagenome (GOLD analysis project Ga0187833, IMG submission 167968) | Marine microbial and viral communities from oxygen minimum zone, Eastern Pacific Ocean - ETNP2014_SV_400_PacBio MetaG (Illumina Assembly) | ecosystem: Environmental > Aquatic > Marine > Hypoxic... | reverse complement strand
CGTACCCCTAAAGACCTCGCCCGGGTCTAGACCAAGAACCCTTACCGACCGCTTCGGCTGTTCCTTGCGCAGATACACGAAGACATTCGTCCTCTCCGAGCCACTATTGGCCACCGCATAGTCGATCCACAGTGCACCACCGTCGTCTTCCTCTCTCACTGCACACTCCAAGATCGACACCCCTACTTCACCAAGCTCTCGTCTCGGCTGCGTTATCGAATTTGACCTATCGATCTTGAGTTCTTCTCTTTGGTTCTTTGTTCCAGAACTCGCTTCAACCTCAAGAAATATCTCTTCTGCCCACTTCTTTCCCGACTCCTTGCACGTACCCCTAAAGACCTCGCCCGGGTCTAGACCAAGAACCTTTACCGACCGCTTCGGCTGTTCCTTGCGCAGATACACGAAGACATTCGTCCTCTCCGAGCCACTATTGGCCACCGCATAGTCGATCCACAGTGCACCACCGTCGTCTTCCTCTCTCACTGCACACTCCAAGATCGACACCCCAGTTTCTGGCACAGGTTGATCTTGTTCAACAAGAAACTTCGCGGTGAAGAACCGTCTGCGTTCAGAGTCGACCTTGTCTTTCCCACCTGAATTGCGAGACTGTCCGAGCCGGAGCCAAGACGAGTTGTTGGAGAGCAACACCTATACCCCACCCTCAAGATGTAGAGCGCCCAATGTTGGGCCTCACTGACCTGCAAGAAAGAAAGAGCCGGTTGCAAAGCCCAAGTTCATGAAGTCGGACAGATGTCGAGCCACCATTCCCCCTTGTCATCATCATTCACACCTCACTGCCTTTCGATCACTCATCGCACTTGCTCTTTATTATCAAATTTGCTACCACATGGTGCATAGGTCCTTAAATAGAGAGGCAGCCATGGGTCGATTTGATGGTAAGCGGATATTCGTAACTGGAGCAGGGAGTGGATTCGGGAGGCGAACATCCGAGAAGTTCGCTGAGGAAGGGGCCTCGACCATCTACATGGTGGACCGCCTGCAAGACCGCCTCGACCTGTCTGTCGAAGCCGTTACTTCACGGGGAGCAGAGGCCGTTCCCATGTGCTTTGATCTAGCCGACGGAGAAGCATGCGTTGATGCTATGGCACAAGCACTCGGTGGCGACAACCATCTAGACGTCCTGGTATGTAATGCCGCCCACTGGGCCGACGAGCATGTCCTAGAAATCAGTATGGAATCGTGGTCACGCCACCTAGCAGTAAACCTCACTGCCTATTTTCTCCTGGCTCGGGATGCAGCCCGTGCAATGGTTGAACGCGGCTCAGGCGTGATCCTCTTCAATGCGTCCATCGATGCTCAGGGCCACTCTCTGGGGTTCACCTCCTATTGCGTCACCAAGGCTGGGGACCGCGCTCTGATGAAGTCGATGGCTGTCGAATTGGCACGCTCAGGGGTTCGTGTCAACTCGGTCAGCCCCGGCCCGGCAGACACCCAACAGAGCACCGACATCGTCGGTGAGGAACTAATGGAAAAATGGCGTAAGCACGGGTTCCCCGAGGTGCCGCTAAACCGGTTGGCGTCAGTGGATGACATCGCCAATGCCTTCCTGTTCCTGGCATCCGATGAAGCTTCATATATCACCGGACACGACCTGGTGGTAGACGGCGGGCACACCGCCGACATCTACGAGATCCCCTCCGAATGAACCCATCGTTGATCTTGGGAGGCGGCAGTCGTCGGTTGTCCCGGCTTCTTAGCGGCCCTTCGACAACATGGCTGGTTACCGGATATGTTCTGGACGGCTTTGGTTGAGAACTTGAGAGCGTCTCCTGATTGGTCAGTCCGACAAGGCGGTGAGGCCTAAATGGTTCTGGTTGTTGCTCCGGTTCATTGGAGGAGATCCGCAATGCTGCGGGCCTACCTTGATCCCATCAGCGTTGGTCCCGGTGATCGTGTCCAAGTCATGGTCAGCACTGACGCACCGACCTACCGGGCCGAAGTCGTGCGACTGCTCCACGGGGACCCCAATCCGGAAGGTCCCGGTGTCCTCGAACAAGCCATGGATTGGCTTGATCCGCAAGAACCTCACCCCGGTCAAGAGCAGCCCCTGCGCCTAGGTTCTTGGATCGAACTTCCAGCCGCTGATCCCTGGCCCGCTTCTTTTTCTCTTACAGCCTGGGTCTATCCCACTGCCCATACCGGCCGCTTGCAGGTCATCGCCTCTTGGGCCGATGACAACAACGAGGTCCTGCGCTTGGAGATCGGAGAGGACTGGTGCCTACACGGTGCGCTTAGGGTCGGGGAGACCGTGCATCGGGTAAGCGCTCCTGCCGAGATTCGACCCAGACGCTGGCATTTCCTTGGTATCTCCTACGATTCAGAGACCCGACTGCTCGGTACCTTCTCCGCCGCACGAGGTGCCTCCATCTTCGCCGTCAATCGTGTTCCTGTTTTGGATTCCACCGTAGAGCCCGCCGCTGGCCCACTGTTGATCGGTGCCCAACGATGTGAGGGAGCCACGCTGAATGCTTTCAATGGCAAGGTGGGAGGGGTCAGCCTTTACAACAGTGCGCTCGACGACATCGATCTCACTGACCTAAAAAATGGTGCCCCCCCTCGGGGCCCGCGCTGTGAGGGGGCATGGGACTACAGCCGCGAAATCTATGGAAACCGCATTGTTGACGTCTCAGGCCGCGGTCGCCACGGTGTCGCATGCAACGGTCCAACCCGAGGCGTTACAGGCCCGAACTGGCGTGGTTCCAATGACACTGTCTATGCCGCCGCCCCTGAGCAGTACGACGCCGTCCACTTGCATGAAGATGACCTCAAAGACGCTAACTGGACGCCCACCTGTGATTTCAACATCCCTGCCGAAGCACGAAGTGGTATCTACGCAGTGCAAATTCGCGCCGGTTTGGATAGTGAGACCCTCTCCTTCGTTGTACGAGTCGGAGAAGTGGAAGAGGTGGAAAGAGCAGAAATCTTATTCGTCGTTCCCACGTTTACTTGGCTGGCCTATGCGAACTTCGATGCCTCGGACAAGCACGACATCGGGCTCTCCCTTTATGACAACCACAGCGATGGCACCGCGAACTATTACGCGACCTGGCGCAAGCCCACTTCCTCCACCCGTCCTGATCTCTATTTCGAGGCTGAGGAAGGTGGTGGGGCCGCACCAAAACTCGATCCCACGTCCCAAGGTATGGAGGAAAAGGCAACACACCTGGTCATGGCAGACCTGTACATCATCCATTGGCTGGAGCACCTTGGAGTCACCTACCACGTCATTGCTGATGATGACCTCCACCGTCGCGGAACGGAGGCCCTGTTGCCCTACGCCGTTGTTGTCAGTGCCGGCCACCATGAGTATTGGACGCCACAGATGTTGGATGCGATGGATACCTACCTCGAAGCCGGAGGGCACCTCCAGTACATGTCTGGGAACGGCCTCTACTGGGCTACATCTCTCCACCCGCAGCACCCCCACCTCATGGAAGTCCGTCGGCGAGGCGGTACTGCGACCAGCGAAGCGGAAGCTGGCGAACTGCAACACAGCAGTACGGGCCTACTCGGCGGCACCTGGAGCGATCAAGGCCGGGCCCCACAGCAGTTGGTAGGCGTGGGAATGGCAGGTCAGGGTTTCAGCCAAGCACCTGGTTTCCACCGTTTAACCGATTCCTACGACCCTCGTGCCGAGTTCATCTTCGAAGGGGTGGGAGTGAACGAAGTTATCGGTGACTTTGGTCTCAATCTCCGAGGTGCTGGTGGTTTTGAGTTTGACCGTATCGACCGTGCTGAGGGGACTCCGTCCGACGCGCTGCTACTGGCTTCCACCATTGGGCCACCCGAAACCTACTATCGAGCCATGGAACACGGGGTTGGACGCGGTCCTCACGATCCTCTTGTGCGTGGCGACATGACCTATTTTGAGCGTGGTTGCGGAGGCGCTGTATTCAGCGTTGGATCCATCACCTGGTCAGGGTCTCTCTCGTATCGCGATTATGAAAACAACGTTGCACGCATCAGCACAAACGTTCTTTGTGACTTCGTGCGTCGTGGTCCACCAGGGGAGTCGAGTTGATTGTGGTCGACGCCATGTTGTGATATGTAAACAGCAGACCCGGTCAATAGGTTGCTCGGCCACCCGAGATGTCGTATACGGCGGCGGTCGAGAAACTACAACTGTCGGAAGCTAGCCAAGACACCAACTCTGCGACCTCAGTGGCCTTTCCAATTCGCCCCATTGGAATCTTAGTCAGCATGTATTCAAGAACATCAGGAGCCGTATTCTCATTCATTGGTGTTGCTATCACTGCTGGTGCTATTGCATTAACCAGAATATTCTCGGTTGCTAGTTCTTTGCCGACACTCTTAGTCAATCCGATTACGGCAGCTTTTGATGCAGAGTACGCTGATAGTTGAGGGTTTCCTTCTTTGCCTGCAATACTCGCAATATTTACTATCCTTCCCCAACCACGTTCTTGCATTTTAGGAATTACTGCCTTAATCGTATTAAACGTACCCGTCAGATTGACATCTATTGTTTCTTTCCATTCATTCGGATCAACTTCCCATGTAACAACATTTGGTCCAACGATTCCAGCACTATTAACAAGAACGTCAAAAGGGCCTTCTTGTAACACTATTTCATCAACAGCTTCAAAGTCTGTAACATCAAGTTGTCGAACTATCTGATCTGAGGCATTCGAGGTGATGGGGGTTGGTCTTCCAATGTTTATATCGGTGGCTACGACTCTTAGGCCGTCTCGCAATAGCCGCTCCGCACACTCATAACCAATCCCCTGAGCGGCACCAGTCACTAACGCCGAACGCTTAGTTCCAGTCATCATTTCCCTCTGTTGGTTAGCTTGGTCCGCTTAATTGACTAGTACCTCAGGCCGGTAATGGTAAGCCTCTTGTGACTGCTTCTTCAAACCATCGAGCGGTGCACTCGATACTCTCGACAAGTGGCGTATATGACAGTGTCCCCAACCTCTGCTCAAGCGAAGCACTACTGACTCCTTCCGGAAATGGCAGTGGTTCTTCTCCATGGGTGACCTCATCAAAACCCGTCACCTCTCTAATCCCGGCAACAAACTCAGATATCGAAGCCAATGTTCCACCTAGCCCGTGGATCTCTGAACCATCAGGTGTAAGCCGTGAAGCCCCAATGAAGTCTCTGGCTGCATCTGGTGCAAACTGGAGAGCGAGACGCCCTCCGTAGTCGATGTGAAACGAATTTCGTCTAACAGCAGCGAGAATGGCTGATGTCGGCTGCGAAGTTAGACCTTGATCCCTTCCTGGACCATAAATTGTATGGGGAATCAAGCCGATGCTTGGAAGCCCATAATCTGCCTCAAATATTCTTGCGGTCAATTCATTCGTATACTTCCAGATTCCATAAAGGGTTGTTGGCAACCGCGGATCGTTCGGCAAAATAATCTTAGATTCGAAATCTTCAGCATTCCCGAATGCCGCAACACTACTTGCATACACAAGGTGTTCAATTGAATGATGTAAGGCTGCTTCAAAGATGTTAACGGTTCCAACAACATTTACTAACGCGCCCATAGGGCGGTCTGCTTTACAAAATGGCACCTGTAGAGCTCCGAGATGAATGATTCGCGATACTCCTTTAACAACTGACATCACTTGTTCAATGTCAGTTAGATCTCCCTTGATATAACAGATTTGCTCTCGATCCAAAGAATCAATGATGAGACGATGTCGATGATCCTCTTCACTAATATCAAAGGCCACGACTTGACAGTCATCTTCAAGGAGCTGGCGAATCACCCAAGATCCAAGGCACCCCATCGCTCCGGTCACCAGATAAGTATCCTCGCTTAGATGCATTGATTCACCAACGATCCGATTCCATCAACAGTGGAGACGAGTAGATCACCAGGTTCTAGATACTGAGGAGGAGTGTGACCAAGTCCTACCCCAGATGGCGTACCAGTAAAAATGAGATCACCAGAACGTAATTCACAAATAGTTGATAGATAACTAACCAATGCGGGTATTCCATTAAGCAACTGGGAGGTTCTGGCTTGTTGAACAACGATATCATTTCGTGTACAACTTATCTCCAAATCCCAAGGATCTTCAAACTCATCAAGAGTAACTACACAAGGACCAAGGGGAGCGAATCCCTTATGTGATTTTCCCAAATTAAATTGAGGATTCATACCCTGGAGTTGCAACTCACGTTCACTAATATCCTGTCCAATAGTTAGACCAGCTATCGATTCGATAGCTTCACTTTCATCAACATCTCGTATCTTCTTCCCTATCACAACTACTAGCTCCACTTCCCAGTCACAGCTACCCGGAACTAGATGTATGTCGCCCGTGGGACCTGTCAGGGATGATGGATATTTCGTAAACACCATTGGTTGATCAGGAACCTCCATCGCAGACTCCTTTGCATGATCGCTGTAGTTAAGGCCAATAGCAAAGATCTGACTTGGAGCAGGCACCGGACATGTCAGATCAGTCTCCTGGTAGGGACGACCCTCGAAAGGATCCTTGTCAGCAGCCCATTCTCGAAAGGAAGGCCAGTGGCTGTAAACGTCCATTGGCTCGCCACTAAACATTCCAGCTGATGCTGATTCGACGTCCAGATACCACCCGCCTTCGATCAGACAGGAGCGACCTTCGTAAGCACCAAATCTCATTGCCTCTCTCCTTTGTGAACGGATGTGTTGAGTTCCTGGCCTACCTGTCATCCATGATCGACAACCAACAACTGCCCATCAGAACATCTCCCAAGTCGCAACCAATCAAACCTGATGCCACAAGAGGAGTCTGTTGACCAACTAGGGCATTGCAAAGTTTATATTATTACGAAAGACTGATCTGCACTAGGCGGTGGTCTCCAGTCCTTTTTCCTAAGCCTCAGACTAAGGAGCAGTAGTAGATGTCTAACTCCGACAGGGAAGTGTCAGAAGACTTCAGTCAGGACCACTTTTACGAAGAGGGGGCAGCTGGGGGAATGCACCCCTCAGAGATAGAAGAGTTTCTCGCATCTCCAAGTAGCACGTGGTTGCTCAAACTGGCAACCATCAAAGAAGATGGCTGGCCCATGGTTGTGCCGCTCTGGTACCAATGGTCAAATGGTGCTTTCTGGGTCGTTGGGCGAAAGTACGGCCTCTGGGTTCAGGACCTGATACGCGAGCCCCGCTGCTCAATATGTATTGAGGAACTGGCACATCCGCGAATCCGAAAGGTTATTGCCCAATGCACCGCTGAGGTCATCGAAGGCCCTGCAACTGCGGAAGGTTCAGCTTGGCTCCCAGTAGCTGAAGAGATGGCATGCAGGTATGCAGGACCGGACGGTGCAGAACAACTAGTTCCATCCCATGACTGGGAACGCTACCTAGTGCGACTAGTGCCACGACAAGGTCAACTAACTACATGGCAGGGGGCTGACTGGGCAGCCCGGTACTTCGATCCAGGCCAGAGGCCGGATCTCGAGAAATAGAGATAACCGATCTGCCTTCGAACAAGCATTCAACATCCCCCTAGTGTGATCGGAATACTTCATTGACTAAAAGCGCTAGTTCTCAAGTGTCTCTTGGCGTTTCTCGTCGGGCCCAAGACTTGCACCGTTCAACCATCCGGGTGCTCTTTGATGCAGCAGACAAGAACTCAGAAGCAATCAGACTCGAAGTTGGTGAACCTTCTTTCACCACTCCTAAACACATAATTGAGGCTGCTGCCAACGCTGCGGTCGCCGGCTACACCCGCTACGGCCCCAATGGTGGTCTCACATCCTTACGAGAACTGCTCCTTGACAAGTTGCGGACTATTAATGGAATCGATACCTCGATAGACCAAGTCGTTGTTACCCCTGGAGCAATGAACGGGCTCTACTCGATCTACGCAGCCCTCCTGAATCCTGGAGATGAGGTTCTACTTCCCACACCCGGATTTCCAAACATGGATGAAACGGTTCGACTACTTGGAGGACAGCCTGTCTTCTACGAGTTGAAGAAGAGTGATGGCTACTTGCCTGACCCGGATGAAATCGCTTCTCTAGTAACGACTCAGACAAAGGCCATGTTCCTAAATACACCGTCTAATCCGACTGGAGCAGTAATCCCTCCGGAGCGAATAGAAGCCATCCTCGCCACCACCTCTGAGCGTGGAGTTTGGGTGATCAGCGACGAGGTCTACGATCAACTGATTCTCGATGACGGACTTCCCTACCTGTCCCCCGGGTCGGTCGACACATCCATGCCGGTCATCTCTGTATTTAGTTTCTCGAAGGTTTATGCAATGACTGGATGGCGAGTTGGCTATCTGGTTGCACCACCAGTTCTATCTGAGGTGTTAAGGAAACTGCAAGAACCACAAGTTTCATGTACCAGCACTGTCTCCCAGAAGGCAGCCGAGGCAGCACTCACTGGACCACACGAACCAATAGAGGCTATGCGGTCCGCGTATGTCAAGAACCGTGACTTTGCTTGGGATCAACTTCTGGAACTCGGACTGGAGGGCTTTCGCAGTCAAGGGACCTTCTACATGCTTATTGACATTTCCAAGTCTGGATTGGCGCCACTTGATTTCGCTCTTCGTCTTCTTGAGCAACATGGAGTAGCCGTTGCACCCGGAGAAGTGTTTGGACCCGCAGGCCATGAATCGATCAGAGTCTCTCTAGCAAACACCGCGGAAAACATCGGACGCGGTCTCGAGGAGATATCAGCCTTCATCAAAGAAGTTCAATAAAGAACTCCAACACATTGCAAACAATAAGGGGAGACAAGCACATTGAATGAACTCTTGGAGATCCTCAACTCGTATGAAAATGAAGTAATCGAATTCACTAAGGAACTGATCGCAACTGATAGTGCTAACCCGCCAGGGGATGAACGTGCGGTCGCTCAACTAGTAGTGGACCGGCTTCAGAACTTAGGTATTGATCATGTCGAAACCATCGGACCAGAAGATGAGCGGCCTAGTGTCCTCGCGAGAGTTCTAGGCAAAAGCCCAGGAAAGTCTCTCATTCTCTCCGGTCACATTGACACTAAGCCAGCTGGTGATTTAGAAGCCTGGAACACCGATCCTTGGGATCCTGTCACCGTAGACGGACGGCTTTACGGCTTGGGTTCTGGCGACATGAAGGCTGCTGTGGCAGCGATGACCTACGCCGCTGCTGGCCTAAAACAAGCAGGTCTTGCCAAGGGAACGTTGCAACTGGTCTTCACCGCTGACGAGGAAGCTGGTTCGATAAAGGGGTCCAAGTGGCTGGCTGAGGAAGAGCTGCTAACGGGTGACGCAGCAATCATTGGTGAGCCAAGTGGAATACACCAAGAATGGGAGGCTCTACACCTTGTCTCTCGTGGTGCTGCCTTGTTCAAAATTGTTGTCAGAGGAACACAGATGCACAGCAGCATCACTGATCAACTGCCGGCGGTCAACGCCAGCGTGAAGATGGCGGCACTGATGACTCGTATGGACGCACACCTGAAAGATGTTCTCACCTATTCTCCACATCCGCTATCCCCCCTCGGTCCCACCGTCAGTGTCGGGGTAATGGTCCAGGGTGGCGTTTTCTACGGAATCTGTCCCGGGCTCGCGGAGTTCGCGTGCGACATTCGAACCCTCCCGGGGATGACGCGGGAAGTTATGGAAGCAGACCTGAATGCTTTTCTTGACACTGCGATGGAGGACGATCCCGAACTAAACGCAACACTCGTCTTCGAAACCTGGGTTGATGCAACGGAGATCACTCCAGAGGAACCCGTCGTCAAAGCGCTTCTGGCGGCTTCAGAAGACGTATTGGGAGAAGCCCCACGACTTGAAGCCTTCCCCGGAGCAACCGATGCTCCACACCTACAAATCACCTCCGGAATACCAACAGTGGCTGCTTATGGCCCCGGGTTGCTCCCATTGGCCCATTCTCCCAACGAGTACCTGGAGGTAGCAAGTGTGGCCAAAGCAATGCGAATCTATGCGCTGGGCGCCGCTCACTTCTTGAGCGACGAGTCTGGTTAGGTCCATGAATTCACGAAGAGAAGTCTGTAATCGCTACCAAGATTTGTATATCGGCGTGGTCTGTGACGCTATGTACGAACTTGGCCTAAGTGAACCGTTACTGCCAAGTTATCTTCGACCTCTTCTTCCAAACCAGAGAATGGTTGGCTTCGCACACACTGTGGTCGGCGCACCAATTGAACCCATCATTCCTTGGGATGATGGAGTGGAACGAATTGCTTCGTACCTCAATGTCTTTGAGAAACTTGAACGTAACTCCGTGCTCGTCTCTGTCAATCATGATTCAATCGTTGGCCATTTCGGAGAACTCACCGCGAACGCTGCACAAGCCAAAGGTTGTTCGGGTGTACTACTGGACGGAAACCTGAGAGATGTAGAAGGTCTCAAGGCAATTGGTTTTCAAGCCTTTTTTAGAGACCTAAGCCCAATGAACGCAATCGGTCGATGGGAAATGATCGGCCACCAGATTCCAGTTGAAATTGGTGATATTACTCTTCATCCCGGCGATCTAATCTTTGCCGAGTTCGAAGGAGTCCTAGTAGTACCACAGAAAGATCTGATCACAGTACTTGAAAAGGCTGAAACGATTTACAGTGCAGAAACTCTTGTCCGGATAGAAATGCAGCGCGGAGTTACACCAGCGGAAAGTTTTAACCGTCATGGCCATATATAGTTGATCGACCACTAGGTCATACTGCAGCAGGTTAGTAATATTACATAGAGAGGTATCTTGGTGGAACAGATCCCCATAACAGCACCTCAAATGGGCGTTATACAAGATTTTATTGTCCTAAAGTGGCTCACGCTAGATGGCTCATCTGTCTCCGAAGGTGAGTCATTGATTGTCATTGAAACAGAAAAGGCTGAAGTTATGGTTGAATCACCAGCAACTGGTCAACTCAGAATACTTATTCAGGCTAGTGATACGCCTGTTCAAATCATTGAGCAACTCGGATACGTTATAATTAGATAACGGACGGAACGATCCTGCCTCACCTAAAACTCAATGGATTTGCAGACCGCCTGAACAACTTCGGATACCTCTGGCACTAACGCTCGCTCTAGAGGTGGACTAAACGCGATCGGAGCAGACAGGGCTCCTACGCGAATGACAGGGGCCTCCAACTCACCAAATAGACACTCATTGATCTGAGCAGCCACTTCTGCCCCAAACCCACCGAAGGTCCAGGCCTCGTGACAGACAACTGCCCTCCGAGTCCTAGCCACCGATCGAACAATGCTCTCAACATCTAAAGGGACAAGGGTTCTCAAATCGACAACTTCTACATCGATCGAGTGCTCTCTTGAAAGGATCTCGGCTGCCTCAAGCGCGTGCTGTACCATCACAGAATAGGTAATAAGACTGACATCTGTCCCGGCTCGAGAAATCGATGCCACACCTAACGGAGTCTTATAGTCAACTTCGGGTACGGGCCCTCGACGAAACGTAATCTTCTTGTTCTCCAAATAGATAACTGGGTCTTCGTCTTCGATCGCAGACCTAAGCAAACCCTTCGCGTCGGCCGGATTAGATGGTGCGACCACCTTCAGACCAGGGACATGTGAGAAGAACGCTTCAAGACTTTCAGAGTGCTGAGCACCGGAGGACCGCAACACGCCGTCAGATGCTCTCACCACCATTGGCACACTGACCTGACCACCGAACATAAACCGAAATTTGGCCGCTTGATTCACAATTTCATCCATCGCTCCCATCGTGAACTCAACAAAACTCAATGAAGCTACAGGCCGAAGACCAGTCACAGCTGCACCAACAGCTGACCCGAGAATCAATGCTTCAGAGATAGGCATGTCAATCACTCGATTGGGTCCAAATTCCTCAAGAAGGCCTTTGAACTGACCAAAGTTGCCTCCCCAACCGATATCTTCACCAGTGACAATAACGGCATGGTCTTCTCGCATGGCTGAGGCGGTGGCCTCAACAGTGGCTTGACCGAAACTAATTGACCTCATTGTGATTCCTCATTTACTTCAGTAAATACATACTCTGTTGCCGATATAGTTTCAGGATATTTACTACTTTCAGCAAAGGTTACTGCTGTTTGAATGAGTTTTTCAATAGACTCTTTCTCTAGTCGAAGAGAATTCGGATCTACCATTTTTTGTGATTTGAGGTAGTTCTCAAACAAGGTTATTGGATCCCGACTACGGCGATCAGTAACTTCATCTTTAGAACGGTAGGACTGAGGATCACCAACGTAATGTCCACCAAACCTATAGGTATCTGCCACGATCAGAGTAGGTCCTAACCCAATTCGTGCATCATTAATAGCTTGTTCTGATTTTTCAATTACTTCGATGGGATCATTCCCATCAATAGAAACAGCGGGCATATCATATCCAACTCCTCGCAGCGTTAGATCTTGGACGGAAGTTGTCCTCTCTCGAGAAGTGAACTGTGCATATTGATTATTCTCACAAAAGAATATGACTGGTAGTTTCTTTACTGAACAGAAGTTCATTGCCTCATGCACAGTGCCTTTATTGGCTCCACCATCACCAAAGAAACAGACAACAACCTGATCACTTACTCGACTCTTAATTGACAAACCAGCTCCTGCAGCGATCACTGTACCCGCAGCCACAATGCCATTAGCTCCCAGAATTCCTTTTGAAAAATCGGCCACGTGCATTGAACCTCCTCGCCCTTTACAGATCCCAGTGGCCTTACCAAACACTTCTGCCATTAATCTATTTAGATTGATTCCCTTGGCAATTGCATGACCATGTCCTCGATGCGTTGAAGTAATGTAATCATCAGTTCTCAAGATTTCGCATACACCTACAGCGATAGCTTCTTGACCGATACAGGTATGAACAAATCCTGGAATCACTCCTTCTTTAAACAGAGTTTCAAGTCTTTCTTCGAACATTCGGACAAGCAACATCTTGCGGTAAATTGATAGGAGTTTGTCTCTATTTTTCAGGTCAACGGCCATGTTCAATTTTGAGCTCGCGGGCCCTATCTCGCTTTCCTCACTGGGCCACATATCCGCCATCAACGGCTAGTACATGACCTGTGACCATTGACGACATTGAGGACGCCAAGAAGAGAGCCGGACCAACGATCTCACGACAATCACCAATGCGACCCATAGGAGTTCTTGAAATAAACTCATCGGCCATCCCCGGTTCCACTTCCCACTGCCTACGCACAACAGCTGTATCGAACTGTGAGGGAGCAAGTGCATTGACTCGCACTCGCGATGACGCCCATTCCACAGCGAGACTTCTGGTGAGTTGTACCACCCCACCCTTGCTCGCCTGATAGCCCAGGCTTCCCGGATATCCAACAAGCCCACCGACAGAGGCAATATTGACGATTGATCCGCGTTTGCGCTCAACCATACGCGCACCAACTTCTCGGCAAGCAGTAAATGTCCCAGTCAAATTGGTACTCACCACGTCATCCCAAAGGTCTGATGAATACGAAACCGCAGCTTCACGACCCCCGATACCAGCAGAATTGACCAACACCTCGATCGCACAACTCTTTTCCAATCTTTCTACTGCCCGGGATACAGCAGCATTGTCTGAAATGTCTAAGACGACGCTCTGACAATCACCACCAATACTCGTAACTACATTGTGGAGGTTCGCCTCGTCACGATCTGCAAGCACCACTGAAGCCCCAACTCCGGCAAAGCCAATGGCAATGGCCTTACCAAGCCCACTAGCAGCACCGGTCACGAGCACAGTTCGACCTTCTAGCTCGGGCAGAGACAACCGCCAACTGGTCTCGCTTCTATCCTTGAACATACTCGCACTGCCTCCCTCGCCCGAATGCAAACAGCAATAATATAACATTCGAGACAATTGTTCCATCTTCAGAGTTACTCTCACCTCTCAGCTACTGAACTCGTGGGGCAATAACCACCAGATGCGAGGGTGGGCGAAACCCCCAAACCCCTGCAACGAAGGGGTTCCAGGGATCGCCCTGACGGGGCTGGGAACGCGATTTGGGCGAATCAGGAACGCGCTAAGGGCGACACCAACTCAGTTCGGCTCGGCGGGTGGGGGTCGTGGCTGTTCAGGCGGCAGATCGGTGGACGGAGCCCTTCAGTCGGTCTCGAATGCGGGCGTGATGGTCGCCTGCCCGTTCGACCGGCGTCTGGAGCCCCATAGCGTGCTCGTGGACTGCGGTGAGCACGTCCACGTAGCGGTCGTATACAGCCTGACGCTCGGGCAGGCCGGTGTGAATCCGCTCCTGCAACGCGAGCGAACGCCGGGTGGCCTCGGCCTCGTCGACGCGGGTCGAAGAGCCGTCGGCCACGACCACCTCACCATTGACGATGACAGTGTCGACGGACTCACCGTGCTCAGCGAGCACGAGGCTGGCCACCAGGCTGTTCTTGTCGACCAGCACATGTCTGTCGATGTCGAGGATGACGATGTCAGCGGCCATTCCCGGGCTGATCGAGCCGAGCGCTTGGCCGAGCGCAGTGGCGCCTCCGCTCAGACACATCTGCCAGAAGTGGCATGACCGGCTAGGGCTATCCACCGGGTCAGTGGCGACTGACGAATGTCGCCTACCCCCTCTTCCTCAGACAGCCTCGAGTTAACGATGGGGGGGGTCGGTTGGGGCCTTGGAAAGGCCGCCTAGCCGAATCCTTCAGGCCCCCACTCAGGCCCCCAGTGCAACAACAGGCCAGACGGTGCATTCAAGAAACACCACCTGACCTGCACATTGTTTGTCGGGCTGCCGA
>Ga0187833_10003950_pt1 | contig 14696 bp, 13 predicted proteins | sample ETNtaG_37_FD_167968 | JGI IMG/M metagenome (GOLD analysis project Ga0187833, IMG submission 167968) | Marine microbial and viral communities from oxygen minimum zone, Eastern Pacific Ocean - ETNP2014_SV_400_PacBio MetaG (Illumina Assembly) | ecosystem: Environmental > Aquatic > Marine > Hypoxic... | reverse complement strand
GATCATTGTTATTATTGTAAGAAGGATCTTATAGGGTGTCTGCAGGATTTCGGGTTTAATTTGGGGTTCAATGTGGTTTTTGAAGGGACTAACTTTAGTGATTTGGGTAGTCACAGACCTGGTTTTAAAGCTGTTGAGGAAGTACAAGATGTTTTTAGTCCTTGGGTTATTTGTGAGTTTACAAAGGATGATATACGGGAATTAGCTCAGAAATTGGGGTTTTCTTTCTTCGATAAACCTTCTTTGGCGTGTCTATCTTCACGTATTCCATTTGGTGAGCGGATTACAGTTGAGAAGTTGGTAAGGGTTAGTAAGGCTGAGCAGTTTATCAAGAATATTAGTGGGGTTCGCCAGGTTCGGGTTCGAGATCATGATGGATTGGCAAGAATAGAGGTGGGTGTAGATGAGAGATATCATCTTCTTGATATTGATATGTTGGATAGGATCAAAAAGGAGCTTAAACAGATTGGTTTCCGTTTCATCACTTTCGATCTTGAGGGATATAGGACTGGAAGTATGTTGATGACTGCGGAAAAAAGTGAAAAATTTACTTAGAAATGCAGAATTCATCTTCTTTTTATGTTTTCATTTAGGCCTTGAGATGAATTATCAAACACTATTATCTCATATTTGTTTTGAATAAGTCGGTCAACTATATGGCTCCCTATAAATCCAGCTCCTCCAGTAACCACTATTTTCATTAAATGTCTCGCAGATAATTATCTATAAATATAAAGAATTTTCTGTGTGTCTGATGTTTCTTTTAGTTAAACTTGTTGCTGGGTATTGTTGATATATGGTGGTTTTTTGTTGTTTTGGTGTTGAAGCCTTTTTTTCATGGTGTTGTGTCTGTTGTTTTAGCTTTTATTCTATTTGTTTTGGAGGGTGAAGCATATGGTTTATTGGTGGTATGGTTACTTTTCGGGTTTATAGTTGGAATAGGTGTAGATATTGATCATGTTTTTTTAGCTCTTGTTTATAATTGGAAAGTTGCTGTAGAAGATATTTTGACTTTAAACCCACTTAATTTGTACAGGGATTTTATGAATGGACGAATATTGGGGGGTACTCTTGGTTTTGATCAACTGATTGTGTACAGTTCTTTTCATTTGATTACTATGGTTACTGTGAATCTTTTGGTGAGTCTATATTTTCCTAGCTTTATTGGATTGTCTATCGTTATTACTGGAGTTCATTATTTGATGGATCATATCCATTTAATATTGAAGGATTAAAGTTGTTAATCTTTTGTTGTTTTAGGTTTTTCAGTTGCTGTAGGTTCAGTGGAAATTGTTGTTTCAGGAGCTTCTCCTATGTTTAGGAGTTCAGGTGGTGGTGTAGTTGCTATTGTGTATCCTATCCATGCGATTATACCTAGAATCATAGCTACTCCAAGGAATGCAGTGATCTGTACAATCAGGGTTGTAATACTTGCATTATAGAAGAAGAGAAGCCAACTGTAAAGCAGAATACCTGCCAATCCAATACTTCAAAATAAAGCTCCAGTTGCTTTATCACTTGTCAATATGAATCGACTAAGTTTCTTATGATATATCTATGTATTAATTTATTTTGATTTTTTTACGCGCGTAAAGTTATTTTTGTTCTTATCTACTATTTTTTCTAGATATTTGTTGACGATTGGCATTTTTCTTCCGATTCCAAATGCTTTTGATGTTATCTTTATGCTTGGGGCGGCTTGGCGTCTTTTATATTCCATGTTTTTTATTCTTCTAAAAGTATCTTCTATAGCTTCTTTAGGATAACCCATCTCTATCAATTTCTTTTTGCTTCTTCTGTTTTCTATGATTTCGTCGACTAATGGGCTAACTATATCAAAATTGAATGGGTCAAATTGATCTTCTTTAAGTTCTGCTGAAGGCTTTTTTGTAAATACTTGGTTTGGAATGATGGCTCTACCTGCTTTTTTATTTACGTGTTTTGCGAGTTTGTAGACTTCTAGTTTACTTACATCACCAATTGCTCCTATCCCACCAACCATGTCGCCGTATAATGTGCAATAGCCGAGTGCAATCTCGGTTTTATTGCCAGTTGCAAGGACTAATATTTTCAAATCGTTAAGTCGATTGGATATGTCCATTAGACAGTTTCCTCTAGTTCTGGGCTGAATATTTTCATCAGCCACTGGGTTATCTTTTTCTTTTTCTAGACCAAATTTTTTCCGTATTTCTTTTAATGGTTGTTCCATGGTTTGTTGATAACTATCGACAATGTCTTGTATGGGAATTTTAACGAAGCATATTCCCAGGTTTTCTGCTAATGTTTCTGCATCTTTTTTGCTATGGTCGCTGGAGTATTTAGATGGCATAGATATCCCAATAACATTTTCTTTACCTAAAGCTTCTGTGGCTATGCAGGCAGTTAGTGCCGAATCAATACCTCCACTCATTCCCACGACAGCTGTCTTGAAATTGTTCTTTTTGAAATAGTCATGTATCCCTAAAACTATTGCGTTAAACATTTCATCTACCGATTTATGTAATGGCGCTGCAACTTTTTTTGCAGTACCGTTTTCTAAATCAATGTCAGTGATTACTAAATCTTCCTTAAATTGTTCACCTAGACCTATTAATTCACCTGAATTGTCTACAGCTAAGCTCTGACCATCAAAAACAAGTTCGTCTTGTCCTCCAACTAAATTTACATAAAATATTGGGATTTTGTTCTTTCTGGATTTTTCAGTTAATAGTTTCTGTCGCTGAATACTCTTTCCGTAATAATATGGTGACGATGAGATGTTAACTATTAAGTTTGCTCCTTTTTTTGCCAATAGATCTGTGATTTTAATGTTATAATCTTCATCCCAAAGGTCTTCACAAATTTGTACTCCTAGCTTGATTTTTTTGTTGCGGATTTTTATTTCAAGTGGCTTAATTTCTTCTTGTTCTGCAGGCTTGAAATATCGTTCTTCGTTAAATACATCGTATGTGGGCAATAGAGTTTTGTGAACGATGCCAACTAGTTTATTTCGATTAAAAACTGCTGCAGCACTGAATAAATTCTTTCCTTGATAATCAACAAAACCAATGACTCCCACAATATCGACAGTATTATCCTGAATTAGTTGTTCTAACAATCCTTTGTTCTTTTTTACAAGGATGTCTTCAAGGAGTAAATCTTGTGGTGGATATCCTGTGATGGTTAACTCAGGAAATATTACAAGGTCAGATTTGCAATTCTTTGCTTCATTAATGTATTTCCTTATTTTTTCTATATTGTTTTCTAAATCTCCTACAGTGCAATTTATTTGTGCCATTGCAATTCTCATTGATAACTCCTCCAATCTTGAATCATTTTATTCATAATTAATTAATGTTAGTAGATTTTTAATATCTTATGTCAGAATTTTCAGTGAGATCTTCTCATTTAGGTGTTATTACCTAATCTATTGAGTAATGTCTGACACTTCTTTAGATATTCTTTCATATTTTGGTTTGATATGGATGTGATTGGTATTCTTTTCTTGTAGTTTAACTATATTCCGCGGTATTATCTTGCATTATCAATTAGATGAAGATGATGTGCTGTGCTATCTTTACCTATCTTTTTTGTTTAGTGTGGTTTAAGAAGGTGGAAATTCATAACTCTGAGTGATGTGATTTGAATATAACAGTTGTAGGTACTGGTTATGTTGGTTTAACTACTGCTGTTTGTTTTGCTTCCAATGGCCATCAGATTAGATGTGTAGATATTGATGAATCTAAGATAGAGAAAATCAGTAGTGGTATATCCCCTATTTTTGAGGAAGGTATGGATTCTCTGTTGAAAAAGGTAGTTCAATCTGGCAAACTTACAGCTACAATAGATTTGAAGAATGCCATTTTAAATTCGAATATTTCGTTTATTTGTGTGGGAACTCCTGCTGGAAAAGATGGTGATATCGATCTTTCTCAAGTTCGTACTGTTTCTGCATCTATTGGGAAGTATTTGAAGGGTTACCGTGGAAGGCATGTTGTGGTTGTTAAGAGCACGGTGTTACCTGGAACTGCTGAGGAAGTAGTTATTCCTGAACTTGAAGAGAATTCTGGTTTGAAAGTTATTGATGATTTCGGGGTATGTGTTAATCCAGAATTTTTAAGGGAGGGCCAAGCTATCTCTGATTTTCTTGATCCTAAGAATACCGGAATTGTGATTGGTGAATCCGATAATGAATCTGGAGATGTGTTAGCTGAACTATATAGTGGATTTAATGGATCAGTTCTACGTACTTTTTTGAGGACTGCTGAGATGATAAAATATGCTCGAAATGCTTATCTTGCAAAAGATGTATCATTTGCAAATGAGATTGCAAATATTTGCAGCAAGTTTTCAATAGATTATCTTGATGTTAAAGAAGGATTGGAAATGGATTCACGAATAGGTAAAGGTGGATTTCTTTCAGCTGGATTAGGATATGGTGGATCTTGTTTCAAAAAGGATGTTTCAGCAATTATACGTAAAGCGGAAAGCCAAGGATTTGAACCTAGTCTTCTAAAGATAACCGAAGAGGTGAATGAAAGACAGCCTTCAGTGGTTTTAGCGTTAGCTAAAAAAGCTTTAGGAAACTTGAATGGAAAGAAGATTGCAGTTCTTGGTTTAGCTTTCAAGGATGGAACAGATGATGTTCGTGAATCAAGGTCTATCAAGGTAATAGAACTTTTACTCACCAAAAAAGTTAGTGTTGTTGTATTTGATCCAAAAGCTATGGCTAATGCAAAGAAAATTCTTGGAGAAAACGTTGAATATGCTGAAACTGCTAAAAAGGCTCTTGATGATTGTGATGCATGTATTATTACTACTGAATGGCCTGAATTTGGAAATCCTAATTTATATTCTAAAAAGAAAGATTTGATAATTATTGATGGACGAAGAATCTTAGATTACCAATTACTTTCGTCTTCGATTATTTATTATGGTGTAGGATATCTCATTCAGAATCATCGAAACTAGAATATTATTTTTCATTATTAGCTAGATGTCTATGAGATTGTTTAAGTGCATTCCAGTAGTTTAATGGTGTTCCAATATCTAGATGCAATGCGTTCGTAAGTTCACATGCTAACACTTTTTGTTTCCAATCTATGAGTTTTTGGATACCATCTGTTAACTGAATTTCTCCTCCTTTTCCAGGTTTTGTTTCGTCTAATGTTTCATAGATTGTTTTTCCGAACGCATAGATTGGCATTATTGCAAGATTAGTGGGGGGTTCTTTGGGTTTTTCTATTACCCTTTTAACATGATATGGAGAATTTGATCCTGTTATTTCCGCGATCCCATATTGTTCTGTATTGTCAACTTGGAGTAAGCAAAGTGTGGCGTCTGCACCTTCTTTTTCATGAGTGTTAATAATTTGACTAATATTTTCATCTTTTTCTGTTTTTATCAGCGTGTCTCCTGCGTGAACTAGGAATGATTCATTGTTCGTAAAAGATCTTGCCTGTAGTACTGCATGACCAAAACCTTTTGGAACAGGCTGGTTGATCCAAACAAGTGTCGAATCTTCAATTCTATTATAGAATTTTTCTAATTCTGTTAGTGATTCAATCTTATCTTTTGTATTAAGTTGATCTAGATATCTATAGTCTGGGGAGAAGTGATCTTCAATTGCTCGTTTTCCTTTGCCTACAATGAAACAGAATTCTCTAAAACCCATCTCATAGAATTGTTCGAAGATTATTTGTACTAACGGCTTAACACTTATTGATTTATTTTCGTTTGTTGTAATAAGAGGAAGCATTTCTTTTGGTATTTCCTTTGTAATTGAAAGAAGTCTTTTTCCTAATCCGGCTGCCGGAATTATTACTTTACTTATCATTATCCTCACTATGTTAACTTAGAAAAGAAATCTAATTTCCTAAAACTGTGATTTTTAGTAATTGTTAAAGTTTTTTTTGAGAAATATTTTATCATTTCTTTGTTTGAAACAGGAAAAGCTTGTACATAAGCATTCTTTTCCTAATCAGATTTCAATATAAATTTGCTATTATGGGAAACACAGAAAATCAGAATAAAATAATAAATATCATTGAAAAAGATTTAAAGAATAAATCTTAAACAATCCATAAACACTTGTATTTATTACTCTGGATATTCTTACACTATTATGGTTTATTTTTTAAAAATCATGTAATCCCTATTGTTTTCTATTATTTTAGATAATTATGGTTGTTCACCCAGATACTTTCTTAGAGTACCTGTACTATAGCTTGCCATGAACTCCTTCAGGATAAGTAACTTCGTTGGCTGATCTAGCATATAGCTCATTATTGTATTGTCAGATATAGTTCTTATTGATTGTATCTTTTGTCTTCTTAACCAGGTATCTTTTAGATTTCGCATATTCCAAAAGATAGCTCTAAAATATGAAATAGTCATTTCTGGCTTTCGTATTGCAAAGAATGAAACTTCAGCTATTATTAAACCAAAATATCTTGGCAGAATTTTAAGTAAGCTAAGTAATGAATAGTTCTTCAATAGTGTTCGAAAAGTGTTACGTTCTGAGATAAACCGTCTTTCACTTCTTTTCCATTTGCTCAAAGTAGCCGAGACACGATGATAAAGAACTGCAGATGGTTGAACCATTATTCTATACCCAGCTAGTCTTACTCTCCAACATAAATCAATATCATCTGCAAGTGTAAAAAATAGCGGGTCATATCCTCCAACTAAATTTAATACTGACTTCTTGATTAATAATGCACCACCGAATGAGAAGAATACTTCAGAAGGTTGGTCAAATTGTCCTTTATCAATTTTGTTAATCCCTCTTGAACTTGGAAATCCGAAAATGTCTAAATCTGCCCCAACACTATCTATTTCGTTTAGTTTTTCACCTTTTTCGGTTATTCTCTTCATTTTACATGTGCATACGCCTATATCTTTTGATGAATTAGCCAGATTTATAAGATTGGTGAGGAAATCAGGTTCCAATTCCATATCATTACTCAACCACAAAATGTAATCTCCTTTTGCAATTGATAATCCTATATTACTTCCTTCTGCTGTTCCATCATTTTTATTATTTTGAATAATATTTACGTTTGGGAATTCTTTTTTTACTGTATTAACACTATTGTCTTTGGATGCATTGTCAACAAGAATAACTTCAAAGTTTGGATATTTCATTTTTAGGATAGACGGCATAAATTTTTTAAGAAGATCTTTTCCGTTATAATTAACAACTATCACACTGCATAACGGATATTTTTTATCGATAATATTTGTCAAATGATGTACCATCTTTTTCAAATAGTGAATTATGAATATTAAAACACTAGATATCCAACGTTGATATTACTTTATCTCTTTTACAATGAACTGATAAACTCATCAAAACAATTCGCAACATATTCTCGTTCGTTGGCTCCTATTTCATGGTGATTACCAATAAAAAAGCTCTGATCCATTATTGTCTTAGAATTATCTAATGTACCTGATATTTTATGTCTATATAGTGATGCTGAAGGCTGTTGAACTAGATTTCCCCCTCCTAAAGGTCTTGTTTCAATTAATTTTGATTCTAGATAATCTGTAATTTCCTTTTTACTAAAAGGTGCAGAATCTCTTATTGTCAATGGATATGCAAAGTAGACATGTCTGTTATCTCCTTTCTCAAATGGTAGAATTAAATAATCAGAATATGATTTAAGTCTATTATTCCAATATTCCGCATTATTACGTCTAATCTTAATAAAACTCTCAAGTTTTGGTAGCTGATGAATTCCAAAAGCTCCTTGTAATTCTGTTGGTCTAAAGTTAAACCCTAGGTTATAAAAAAGGAATCTTGGATCAATATTTGGGTTCTGTTCAGCTATTTTTTGTTTATCTTGATGTTCCCGTATCCAACCATGTGCCCTGAGAACTTTTGCGTGATTAGCTATTTCTTTATTATTCGTAACTATCATTCCGCCTTCTATAGTGGAAATATGGTGAGACATAAAAAAACTAAATGTTCCTATATCTCCAAAACTTCCAACTTTAACCATATTGATTGTGGCTCCATGTGATTCACAACAATCTTCAATCAGGAAAAGATCATTCTTTTTAGCAATATTTTGAATTTTTGGTATTTCACAAGGGTAGCCCATTATATGTACAGGCATTATAGCTCGAGTTTTTTCTGTTATTGCTTTTTCTATATTATTGATATTGATGTTATAATCCATATTTACATCTACGAAAACTGGCATAGCTTGGATATTCACAATTGGATATATTGTTGTTGACCAACCTACTGCTGGAACAATAATCTCTTCATTTGGCTTAATTCTGTTTGGTAATCGAGGATTTGATAGAATTGATAAAGCTAATAGATTAGCAGATGAGCCAGAATTTACCATTATGGCATATTTGACACCTATGTATGATGCAAAATTTTCCTCAAACTCTTTTACTTTCTTTCCCATAGACACCCAAGTTGACATGAGTGATTCAATTGATTCTATCACTTCTGAAGAACCAAATGTTGGAACTGCTAATGGAATTCGAGTTTTTCCTGGAATGAAAATTTCTTTTTGTTGGCTATTGAAATAGTTTTCAACAATCCTGGAAATTTTCTGCAATTCGTTCTTTAGCATCTTTTGTCTATACTCTTTTTTTTAGGGTGCATATACCATTCAATCATCTTCTTTAATCCATCTCTTAAGGGAATTTTAGGGTCATATCCAATCAATTTTCTAGCTTTTTGAATATCCGCGATCTTGCGTAATTGACCTTCAGGTTTGGATGTGTCATATTCTACATTTAGTTTTTTTCCGGTGAATTCTAAAATCATTTTCACTAACTCTTTTATTGTCACTTCTTCAGATGCTCCAATATTAATTGGATCAGGTTTTGGATATTTCTCCATAGCAAGGATTAATCCGTTTGCGATGTCATCAACGTAAACAAATCCACGTGTCTGATTCCCACTTCCCCACACCTTGATTTTATTTTCACTTTCAAGTATTCTTCTTATCAAAGCTGGTATGACGTGTGCTGTTTCAAGATTAAAATCGTCGCGGGGTCCATACACATTCATAGGGCGAACAATTGAAACTTTTATCCCATGTTCTTCTGAGCAGTACTTTGCCTGAAGTTCACCCACTCTTTTTGCCCAACCATATCCTTTGTTGCTCGGTTCTGGGTCATCTTTGAATCCTTCCGATTCTGGAGTAGGTACAGTAGCATGTCTTGGATAAACACAGGTTGAGCTTACATACTGATATTCTTCAACATCGTTTTTCCTTGCTGCCTCTAGCATCTGCATATTGATAATAGTGTTTGTTGTAAACATAGTTGCTGGGTGCTCAATATTATATCCTATACCACCAACTTTTGATGCTAAATGAAAAACAATCTCACAACCCTTTGATACATCCAAACAATTTTTCATATTCAGTAAGTCAGATTTCACATATTCAACATCATTACCCAAATGTTCTAAAAATTTTGGATTATTTGATCTACCAGCTACTCGAATTTTTGCTCCACGCTGAACTAATTGTTCTACAACATGTGACCCAATAAAACCTGCTCCACCAGTAACAAGAACCTTTTTTCCATTATAATGTGTCATAATACTCACCTTTTCTGAAAATCTTCAATAAGATTTTTTAGTCCTTCATCTATTGAAGTTTTTGGTGTCCAACCCAATATATCCTTTGTTTTCCTTATATCAGCAATTAATCTTGAAGGCTTAAACGTATCAACATTTGCATAACTATATTCTATTTTTTTCTTAAGTAATTTAGATATTTTCAAAGCGATATCATAAATCTTGATTTCATCGCCTCCTCCAATATTAAGAATCTCTCCTGATGGTTGAACCTTAATTGTTTGCTTTATTGCATCAATTAAATCTCCCATCCATAAGAAATCTCTACTATCATTTTTGGTACCTAAAAGCTCGATTTTATCGTTTGCCTGACTTATTTTATTTATGAGATCTGGTATTACATATCCTTGTAATTGGTTTAATCCATATATTGTAAAAAATCTTAGAATTGTAATGTTTAGACCATATTTTTTAAAGTAATGCAAACAGTATGATTCGGCAGTTTTTTTACTAATACCGTAAGGTGTATTTGCACCTAATGGATGTTTTTCATCAATTGGATAATATTGAGGTGGACCATATACATATGCGGTTGATGCCAATATCAAATGTTCTATTTTATATTTTACAGCGGTTTGAAGTAGATTAATAGTTCCCTCAATATTTAGTTGACAATCAAACAATGGATCCTCAACACTTTTCTTAGGATTTGCATTAGCTGCTAAATGAAGAACTATTTTTGGTTCTTGAGAAACAAAAACTTGTTCTAATTGTTGAATGTTCAATATACTCATATTACGGTTTAATGCAATATCATATTCAATCACATCACTATTTTTTCTACAAAAGTTTTGACCGATAAAACCTCTTGAACCCGTAACCAATATTTTCTTAGATTCCATTAATAATCTGATTTTATTGTCTATTTAATTTGGTAGATAAATATTTATTTTTTTTATTTAATGACCTTTTTATATTAAAGAAATCATTAACATTATGATGAGAATTTCTGTTGTAGGGATTGGAAAGTTAGGGATTTGTATAGCGGCCTGTTTTGCTTCAAAAGGTTATCACGTAATTGGTGTAGATATTAATAAAAAAACAATAGATCTTGTTAATCAATCAAAAGCACCTGTTTATGAGCCTAGGCTCCAAGAAAAGATGAGTTATGGAAAGTCGAAATTAGAAGCAACACCAGATTTGAAATACGCCATTCAAAACACTGATGTAACTTTTGTTGTTGTTAATACTCCAAGCCTTGCTGACGGGAGTTATTCAACTGAATATCTAGAAAATGCTTTAGTAAAGATAGGAACTATTCTTAAAGAAAAAAAGGAATGGCATCTTATATCTGTAACTAGTACAATACTTCCAGGGACAATAAATAACGTAATAAAACCAATTCTGGAAAACAAATCTGGAAAAGAATGTGGCAAAGATTTTGGTTTATGTTATAGCCCTGAGTTTATTGCATTAGGAAGTGTTATTCATGATTTTACAAATCCTGGGTTTGTCCTTATAGGAGAATATGATTCTAAATCTGGAGATATATTATCAAGTATTTATGAGAAGGTTTGTGAAAATAATCCTCCTATTCGAAGAATGTCTTCTGTGAATGCCGAATTAGCAAAGATCGCTTTTAATTCTTATGTGACCATGAAAATTAGCTTTGCTAATACACTTGCTGATTTATGTGAGCATTTGCCTGGAGGTAATGTTGATGAAATAACTAATGCTATTGGATTAGATTCTAGGATTGGTTTACGATATCTAAAAGGTGGTTTGGCTTTTGGAGGTCCTTGTTTTCCTCGAGATAATAGAGCTGTATTAAACGCTGCAAAAACACTAAATTGTCCTGCACTATTATCTGAAACAACTGACAAAGTGAATCAATATCACATCACTCGAGTAGCCAAGATTGCTGCATCGCTTGTAGAAAAAACAGAAAAAATTGCTATCTTAGGGATCACCTATAAACCGAATACAGATATTGTTGAGGAATCTGCAAGTTTAGCAATAACATCCAAACTTGTATCATCTGGACTAAAAGTTTCAGTCTATGATTCAGCAGGGCTAGATAATGCAAGGAAAATATTAGGTAATACAGTAATGTATTGCTCAAGTTTAGAGGAATGTCTTGATGGCACCAAACTAGTTATTCTTGCTACTCCTTGGGATGAATTTAGAAATTTAGAATCTACTTTAGTTAGAAAGAAGGGAATAAAAATCATTTTAGATTGTTGGAGGTTTTTAAATAAAAATAATTTTGTTAATAAAGGAATACATTACATAGCGATTGGGCTGGATAACCAATAATGAAAATAAAGTTATGTAAATTGGTGTGAATAATAAAATGACTACAATAAAAAAAGTTGATAAAAATGATGTTAGAGATTTTTGGGAGAATAAGGTACCATTTTTTGAAACAGAAAGAAGTTTAAAGGATATAGACCTAAGTTACTTGGAATTAACTGATAAAACTCATTTACTATACTCTCCTTTCTTAAACACGATTCGCAAAGATTTGTCTAAAAAAGGAAAAAAGATAATCGAAGTTGGTTGCGGTGGAGGAATGGATTCAAGAGCATTTGCTAAGTTAGGTCTTGATGTTATTAGTCTAGACTTAAATCGAAGAAGCTGTGAAGTTACGAAAAAAGGTTATCATTTACTAAACCTTCAAATGAATGTTATTCAAGCTGATGCTGAGAATCTTCCATTTCGAAGTAATTGTGTTGATATTGTATATTCTTTTGGTACTTTACATCATACACCTGACACACAAAAAGCAGTACATGAAATTTATCGAATTGTAAAACATAGCGTCTTTGTTATGCTTTATAACAAAAATCTATCATATTATGCAAAAAAAATAAGACACAATCAAAAAACAAAACAGGAAATTTTTAATATGTATGACAACACTGTGCTATCAAAATTATACAATAAATCTGAAATTAGGCAAATGTTTGATTGTTTTAAGAATATCAATATTCAAAGTAGAATGTTTTTAGCTGCGAAGTATTCTCCCAAAAAAGTGCTTCACCTTTTGCTTTTCATTCTACATTTTACAGGATTAGAACGACTATACGGTTCAGTTAATCTGATTTGGGCAGAGAAAGCTGAAAATTAACATTGTTTGGTATACGCGATCAAAACATCTTTCCAAGATGGCAAAAAATCTATAATCTTGAGTCCTTTTTGTGGGTGAATATCCAGTTAATTTTGTTGTGTTTTAATTATTTTGAAGTCTTTATTTATGTGAATTATCAATTAGTTAATAAAAGAGAAAAATTTTGAAAACTAAAATTTGTTTGGTCAATCCTAAATTAGAGGGTCCTTATCCACCGTTAGGTCTTGCTTATATCGCATCATATCTTCGTAAATATGGAAAATATAGTTACAATATAATAATTGTTGATGGGAATTGTGAAAATATCTATAAGGCAATAGAGACATTTAAACCTCAGATTGTAGGATTTAGAGCTTTAAGTAATCAGATCAAAGACGCTTTATTGATTTCAAATTGGTTAAAAGAAAAATATTCAGATGTTTTTCAAATTATTGGTGGAATTCATGTATCCTCAGATCCAATTGGGACTCTATCGCGAGGTGATTTTGATATTGCAGCGTTAGGTGAAGGTGAACAAACATTCTGTGAAATTGTCGATAATTATTTGGCAAATGGAACAACATTTGATAAAAATAAAATTAAAGGTATTGTATATATAAAAAATAAGAAATTTATTAGTACTGCTCCGAGAACTGAAATAAAGAACTTGGACTCAATTCCATATCCAGCAAGAGATCTTCTTAATATGAAACACTATCTTTCACACTATCTTCTTATTCGAGGTTTAATTGGGAATCGAATCGCCACATTACACACATCCCGTGGGTGTCCATTTCGTTGTATTTTTTGTTCAAGCAATATTATTTTTAAAACTGCCAGATATACATCTGCTGATTATGTAATTACTGAAATTAAAGAGTTAGTTGAAAAGTATAACGCGAAGTCATTGTTTTTTACGGATGATACGTTCATAATGAATAAAAAACGAGTAAGAGAAATCTGTAATGCCCTTATAGAAACAAAATTATCTGATAAAATCAAATGGGAGGTTCAAGGTAGGACTGAGCTCGTTGAGGATAAAGATATTGAATTATTTAGACTGATGAAAAGGGCAGGTTGCGTTCAAATTGACTATGGATTTGAGAGTGGTTCCAATAGGGTTCTAAGCATGTTAAAGAAAGCAAGTGCAAATATTAGTCAGAATATTAAGGCTATTCAAGTAACCAAGAAGTCGGGATTACATGTGGTCGGCACATTTATGTTGGGTACCATTGATGAATCAGATGATGAAATAGAAGAGACTAAACAATTTATTCTTAATAATATTAATGAAATTGATTTCTTTCAGGTTTTTATTACTACTCCTTTTCCTGGAACTGAACTTTATGATATCTGCCAAAAAAGAGGTATTGTTGAAAAGAATTATATTGATCAGATAGAAAAAGAAACTTTGAATAATGATGAGGTTTTTATTTATTCAGATACAGTGTCCCGTCGAAAAGTGCTTGAAACCTTATCTTTTTTAAACCGGCTCGGATTAAATAAGGTGAAAAACAGATATAAATTAAGTTGGTTCATACATAATTTTATAAGGTCACCTAGACCAACTATTGGTATCATCAAAAACTACCTAGGAGAAAGGATTCAGTATCCTAAGATTAATTAGATGGAAATGGGGTGAGTTGATAATTATCACGACTAGATATTTCTAAATTGGACATTATTATTTGTGGGCAAATTTTATCTGGAAGAATAGAAGTTCTAGAAAGTTACCTTAAAGAAAGAACGAATTATTTGGCAGTATTTGGATATCCCGGGGCTAATAGCCCAGATTTTGGTAGATGCACAATTTACAAGCGAAATAGACTTTTTAGGAAAAGTCGAATGTTATTTAACCGACTAAAAATTGGAGCTATTTGGCATATTCAACCCTTGATATTCGTTGGTTATATTATGGGTATTTTCTCATCATTATATTCAGCATTACGTTTAGGAAAAAAGGTTCATATATTTGTTGGAGTGGGTAGTTTCGCTACATTTGTAGGTATTATTCTTAAAAAAATAGGATTAGTGCAGTTTCTTATATTTTAT
>Ga0187833_10003949_pt1 | contig 14698 bp, 11 predicted proteins | sample ETNtaG_37_FD_167968 | JGI IMG/M metagenome (GOLD analysis project Ga0187833, IMG submission 167968) | Marine microbial and viral communities from oxygen minimum zone, Eastern Pacific Ocean - ETNP2014_SV_400_PacBio MetaG (Illumina Assembly) | ecosystem: Environmental > Aquatic > Marine > Hypoxic... | reverse complement strand
TGTAGGCTTTTAGTGGTAGGTGATACAATTGTGGATCAGTATGTCGCTTGTGAACCTCTTGGAATGAGTGCAGAGGCGCCAGTAGTAGTGGTACGCGAATTAGAAACACAAGAATATGTCGGGGGGGCTGGTATTGTGGCTGCACATGTCCGAGCGTTGGGAGCCGAGTGTAGCTACCTTTCTATTGTTGGCCAAGATCAGCCGGGTGATTTTGTCCGTAACGAAATGGAAAAGCAACAAATTAGTGCTTACTTGATAGAGGACTCAAGCCGTCCCACGACCTTTAAAATTCGTTACATGGTAGACAACCAAAAACTATTCAGGGTGAGTCGTTTACAAGAGCATTCACCTACGCAGAAATTGGAGTCTCAATTGATTGAACGACTTGAAGAACTCATTCCACAAGTCGATGGTGTTCTGGTCAGCGATTTTGTTTACGGTGTGATGACAAACCGATTATTGGATAGATTGGTGGAGCTGTCAAGAAAACATGGTGTGAAACTCTTCGGGGACTTACAGTGCAGTAGTCAAATTGGAAGTATTTTACGCTTTAAGGGATTTGATTTGATTTGCCCAACAGAGCGTGAGGCCAGAATTGCCCTGGGCAATAATGAAAACAGTTTGGAGTGGATTGCCCAGACCTTGAGGGACAAAACCAACTCTGGTAATCTGTTGATTAAGATGGGATGTGATGGGTTCATTTCATATGCAAAGGAAAACGGAAATGGTTTTTTGCGGAGACAGTATTTTCCAGCATTAGCGGCAAATCCATTGGATATAACCGGAGCGGGTGATTCATTACTTGCCGCAATGTCCGTGAGCGTTTGTGCAGGAGCCAGCCTAATGGAAGCCTCTGCTATTGGGACTTGTATGACGTCTATAGCCGTACAAACTGTTGGAAATATTCCCGTCAGTTATCAACAGCTGCAAACTCTTTTGTTGTCCATGTCTTCGGGTTTTCTGAAATAACCATCAGTATTTAAAAATCATTAAAGTAATGTATGAACATATTAATGTCAGACCAGGAGTTTGAAAAGAAGTATGGACAGATGTTTCAAGAGCAGTTGCAGGCTGCAAAGCAGTTTTTGTCTAATCCGGAAAAGCTACAGGAAGATATATTAAACAAGCGGAAGTTAAGAGAGGGCAAAGGGTTAACTTTTCCTGAGCCCCATCAATTCACTTTTCGTTCTATGCGGTATCGGGCGTTTGTAGAAAACCCCCTTCGTTTAAAAAATTATATAGTGGCAGAGAACGAAGAGTATTCGGAGAAGGTTTCGTTTTTACCCTATATTATAGATGTAGAACCCAATAGCAGCTGTAATTTTCGCTGTATTATGTGTCAGGTTTCAGATTGGGAGAGGGGGCGAAGGGCAAGAGATATGAAGCTTGAGGAGTTTAAAGATTTGATCGATAAAAACCCCCAACTGCTTGAGGTAAAACTCCAGGGGATGGGTGAGCCTCTCATGCATAAAGACTTTATAGATATGATCGAATATGCCAGTGAGAGGAATATTTGGGTTAGAACTGTGATCAACGGATCTCTTCTCCATGTTCGCAATTATGTTGAAAGGTTGATCGATTCGGGAGTCGGAGAGGTACAGGCCTCTGTTGATGGGGCGAATAAGGAGGTTTTCGAAGCTATCCGAAGAAACTCAAACTTTGAACGAGTGATCGAGAACTTTACCAGTTTAAATAGATATGCAAATAAAAAGGATCGGCCCTACACCAGGATGTGGGTGGTCTTACAGCAACAAAATCGTCATCAAATTTTTGACATTGTTGAACTGGCAAAGAAGATGGAGTTCAGGCGTTTGACACTGTCAGTTTCCCTTGGCGATTGGGGGCAGGATATCTGGAAAGAGCGAAAATCAGGTATGCAGGCAATGTCATTCACAGAGGAAGAGGAGGAACAACTCCTTGAGATGACGAAAGCCAACGACATTGATATAAGTATCTGGAAGATTTCCGATAAATACTCCCCTGAATCTTTGGATAGTTTGTGTGCCTGGCCTTTTCAGAGAACTTTAATTAGCTCGGATATGAAAGTCGGCCCCTGTTGTATGATTGGTAATCCGGATATAGCTACTTTGGGAGATGGAGATGATATAGCAAAAACGTGGAACAGTGAGGCCTATCAATCTTTCCGGAAAAGTCATATTGATGGAAATATTCCAAAGTATTGTGGAAATTGCTATAAGTGAACCATTTTTAATAGATGAACATGAAAAAATTAACAATACAAGAATATAATACTCTCGAACAAAAGTCATTGATTGATACATCAAATTTCTTAATCGAAGCGTTTGCCCCTGCAGGATTTCAGATTACCAATTATCCAGATCGGATTTATCATGAGAATGAGCTCTGGCGATATATGGATGTCATGCAGGAAAATTCATATATGATGAATCTATATAATTTAAATCATGGTTTAAGTCAGTTTGAATATGACATTACAAAAAAAGTGATACTGAAATTCAAACATTTCGGTAAGACTTTATCTGAAAAGCTGTATTTTAAGTCAGGACTTTCAAAACAACTATTAATTTTCAGGGCAATCAATAATATATTTGGAGAGAAAAAAATAAACATATTTGAGCTGGGCCCAGGATCAGGGTTTCTCACTGCATTGCTTGCTACCGCAGGTCATAAGATATATTGCCTGGATAATAGCCAGGCATTTTATATATATCAAAATCACTTTTGGCAGGAATTTGGAATTAATGAATGGGCAAGAGGAGAAGAACGATATGAAGATAATAATAATATCATTCATATACCTTGGTGGTTATGGGCAAATACTGAATTTGAGATGCCAAAGATTGATGTTATAGTTGCTAATGCTGTTTTGAATGAAATGAAAAGTGATGCTCTTAAGTACACTTTATCCAAAATTAATAATACAATAGATGAAAACGGAATGTTGCTTTATGCACAAGCCGGAGAGCAGTTTGTTTCAAAATATGAGAATTCAAAAGGGGCTTTATACTCCTACGGATGGTTTTTACATAACACAAAAGATGTGCATATATATTCAAGAAAAGATATGCAAAGAAAAATCTCATTGACTATAAATAAGAAATTTGATTTACAGCAATTAAGATTCTGGTTCAATTTATTGAAGTATTATACTGGTAAGGCGCCATTTTATATTTTTCATGAGATTGAAGTGGAATCTGATTTGACTGAAGTATGTTGCAAGCACTACAATGATTTTTCTATTGATGAAATCCATAAACTATTTGAGACGAAAGATGGTGTAGATCCAAGAACACCAGATGAAAAGTTTTGTGAATTAGTTGGTACGTTCGATCTAGAACGTTTCCGTCAAAAGATTAAATATAGAGAAAGGAGGAAGTTTAAAATAAGATTGTCTGGATGATAAAACAGACAAATTGGTTTCTCATTATTTGACGCTATATAACTCTGTAAAAACATGAAAAAAGCTTTAATTATTGGTGGTGGGTTTGCGGGCTGTTCGGCTTCCCATATGCTTGCTGACTCGGGCAGATGGTGTATAGACTTAGTTGAAGAAAATTCATTTCTTGGAGCGGGTGTCCGTACTTTTTGGAAAGGTGGCCATCCATTCACATTTGGACCAAGGCATTTTCTAACACAAAATGAAGATACATATCACTATTTAAAAAAATATTGTCCTCTACGTGACTGCTCAGAGCATCAATTTCTGACATATATTGAACAAGATGCAGCTTTTTACAGTTTTCCCATACATAAAGATGATATTGCTAAAATGCCTGATAGAGACATCATTTATCGAGAATTAGAGAATGCGGAGTTAGCTAACAAGAACGTTAGTTTTTCCCCATCAGGTGGGGTTGTTTCCGGAGGTGAACTGTTAAATGCCGATAATTTGGAAGAGTTTTGGGAGGCTTCTGTTGGAAAAACCCTCTACAGTAAGTTCGTAGAGAACTACAATAAGAAAATGTGGCAGGTTGATGATAATAAAGTGATCGATAATTTTGGATGGTCTCCGAAAGGGATTACGCTGAAGGAAGGTCCACGAGAAAGCTGGGATGATGCGATTTCAGCCTATCCAATAGCTGCAGATGGTTATAATCAATACTTTGATCTTGCGACAGAAAACGTAAATATTTTTCTAGGTACAACAATAGAAAAATATGATATCCCGAATAAAACCGTAGTCATCAATTCGGAAAAGAAAAAATATGATGTCATCATCAACACCATTTCTCCTGATATAATCTTGGAAGGTGTTCACGGAGAACTTCCGTTTATCGGAAGAGACTTGGAGCTATTTGTACTGCCTGTCAAAGAGGCTTTTCCGGAGAATGTTTATTTCTTATATTATGCGGGGAAAGAAAAGTACACTAGAATTGTAGAGTATAAAAAACTGACCAGACAAAACCTGGACCATCCAACCACTTTGTTGTCCATTGAGTATCCTTCTGAAAATGGAAAACATTACCCTCTGCCTTTGAAGGCCGAAATTGCTAAGGCTAAGAAATATTTTGATGATATGCCAGATGGAGTATTTTCAATTGGTCGTGCAGGGAGTTATGATTACGGTGTGGATATCGATGATTGTATTGAACAGGCATTAGAAGTTTCAGAACAGTTGAAGTGAGCTATTATGATGCAGATAGATTTTGGAGAATTGGCTCTTTCTAATCGTTTTGTAGAGAAGAAATCCCCTCAAGGAGAGAGAGGATATTATCACCCCCTCGTATTAGCACAAGACCACCTTGGGCTTGTACGGATTCAAACTCCAATTCCGTATTATGAAATGCGTCCAAGGTTTAATTGGTTAACGGAAACAGAACCCTCACTGCATTTAAACGATACGAGCACCATGATTAACAATGCCATTGGTGGAGGCGATAAAGTAAATGTTTTGGGTGTTAGTTACAGAGACAGGAAGCATGCAGGAATTCTAGAGTCGCAATATGGAATCAAAGAGATTAGCTATGTGGACTATCGACCACACACACCAGAAGAAATATTTAAAATAGAAACAATACAGCACCTGATTACTCACAAAGGTGAACTGCTTGGAGAGGAGAACGGACAGTTTGATCTCATGTTAGCAAATCGAATTTTACATCATGTTCACGATCCGATTGCATTTCTTTCTGGAATTTCAAATATGTTATCGGATGATGGCTTTATTTATTTTGAAGTTCCTGATTGCCAACGAGGTTTTTCTGAGAGAGATTACAGCATTATTTTTGAAGAACATACATTGTATTTCACAAAAACGAGTCTTTGCAATTTATTGGAAAGTGCAGGATATAAAGTTCAATGGTGTTTTGAATACATGTATCCGGTAGAGAATTCTTTATCCATTTTGGTTAAAAAAAAAGAAATTAGAGAGAGAAATTTTTTTTGTGAAAAAGATAGCTTTCAGGAGTTTGTTGATGGCTTTTCCACCACTAAGAAAAATACACAACATTTTTTTGAAAAAATTGCACAAAATCAAAGAATTTGCCTGTTTGGTGCGGGTCATCATGGGGGTACATTTATCAATCTGTTTGAGCTGTCTAATTATTTTGAGTTCGTAGTAGACGATAATCAGAACAAACAGAATTACTATTTACCAGGAACAACACTGGAAATTGTTTCCAGCGACGCACTGACAAACAATGAGGTAGATGTTTGTTTCCTTTCAGTAAGCCAGGTAAACGAGGAAAACGTTATGGAGAAAATAAAGTCTTTGTCTAAAAATAAGGTACAGTGCTACTCTATTTTCCCTAAAAGTCCATTCTGTTTTCCTATTGAGAATGAAGCATGAAGATTAACTGGTGGAAAACTGAGCTGAAAAATAATGAGGCTGCGGCCGCGGCGAATGCAATTCGCGATAGACATATAAGTAATGGCCCGGTGTCTGAACAATTTGAAAAAGCCTTTGCGGAGATGTTAGGAGTTCAATATGCGATTACGGCTCCCAGTGGAACAATGGCTTTGGTGATGTCTTTATTGGCTCATTCCATATCTGCAGGGGATGAAGTCATCATTCCGGCCAGCACATGGATCTCTACAGCTCATGCTCCACTCCTGATTGCCGCAAAGCCGGTTTTCGTGGATGTTCAAACTGAGCGCCCTTTGTTGGATTACAGTCAAATTGAAGCAAAAATCACTGAAAAAACCAAAGCGATCATTCCTGTGCACTTAAATGGCATGAGTGTCAATATGGATGAAATCACAAAGATTGCTGAAAGGCACGGTTTGGTTATCATCGAAGATGCTTGCCAGGCCTTACTTTCCAAAAATGAATATGGCTTTCTCGGAACCCAATCGAATGCAGGTTGTTTCTCCCTAGGTGCAACAAAATTGATTACCACAGGTCAAGGAGGGATGATTGTTACTAATGATGCTCTGGTTTATCGGAGGTTGAAACTACTCAAAAATAATGGAATGGAGGACATCAATACACCCCATTATATCCAGGCTGGGGCAAATTTTAAATTTTCGGATATTCTGGCTGCTGTTGGGTTAGAGCAGCTGAAAGTGCTTGAAGAACATGCCAAACGGGTAAAAGAGATTTATATAAAATACAGATTGTCTGTTAGAACGCCTAACGTATCCTTGATTCCTGCTGATGTGGAGAATGGGGAGGTGCCCGTATATACCGAAGCATTGGCAGAGAGAAGGCAGGAGTTATTGGAGTACGCAAAAGAAAAAAATATCGATTTGAGAGTCCTTCCCCCCAGTCTGAAGCATGCGCCTCAATTTGAATGTAATGAAAGTTTTCCCAATGCTGAAAAATTTGGCAATGCAGGATTATATCTTCCTTCGGGGCCAGGACAGAGTGACGAAAATATAGATTATGTCATTGAACAAATAAATGATTTTAAAAGTGGGTGAAGCAAATTTGTTAAGAAAGATATGCAGAGCAGTATGTTCAATCGTTATACTTGCCATAAAGTATATTCCATTCACACCAGCAATGAAGTTAAGGAATTTATGTTATCGCTATGTGTTAAAGGAGATGGGGAATTCTAATATTACTGATGGCGTTACTATTGTGCATCCGGGAAAAGTGTCTATTGGGGATCGTGTTTCGATTCATCCGCATACATATCTTCGAGGGGAAATAACTATTGGGAATTATGTGGCGATTGCGGCAAAATGTTCATTTGTAGCAGAATCGCATAACTTTGCTGATGTTACAACTCCCATCAAATTGCAGGGAATTGAGGATCAGCCTATTTCGATTGGAAATGATGTTTGGATAGGTGCACATTCCATTATTTTAGGTAACGTTACCATCGGAGACGGTGCGATAATCGGTGCTGGATCTGTCGTCACGAAAAATATTGCACCCTATTCTGTCGTTATGGGAAGTCCAGCACGGGTAGTTCGTAACAGAAAGAATAACCGTGATTTACAAGAAAAAATCGATCAATAGGAATCAATACCCAAGTAAGTTTATTTATGTTGAATCAATCAAATATTTATTCACTTTAAATGCCACTGAAATATGAGTTTGCAACTTATAAACACACCATATAGTCGTTTCTATAATCAGTGTAAAAATAGAATTAAATCAGCATATAATGAATTGGAACATATTCGATGCGTTAATGACAAAAGTCAAAATATAAGACATTTAAGATCGGCAGTATTACAACTGTTTCCAATTGTAATACATGTTAGGAGGATTTATTTTCCTGTTTATCTATTATGCTTGGTGATTAGTTTTCCTGTAGTATTGTTAGTGAGATTAGTCCGCCCAATTGTCCATATCCGATTTGGCAAAGTACTTGCTTATGGATTTGGGCAATGTGTTCTCGTTCCAGAAGTCTACTTATCGAGAAAAAAATCGGGTTTAGACACAAAAAACACGTTAGATCTGTTTTTCTTTGATGGTAGTGTGAGAAATCAGCAATTAGCTAAAATGATTCGCAGAAAAATGTTTGTAAATCCATTGGTTCAGCCTTTTTATAATGCAAATTTATTCTTGAGTGGATGGAAAACTCATCTAGTTAAGTCGCCTTCTTACTACACAGAGAGAGATGTTGAACACTCCTTCCTGGAAGTTCCACCTCAACTATCTTTTCAAAATGAGGAATTAGGACAAGTAAAAAAAGAATTAATGAAATGCGGAATGAAGCCAGGAGATAAATTTGTATGTTGGTATATAAGAGATGCAGGATATCAATTAAATTCAACTAGTTCAGGAGTATGTTTTGATGTGAATCAATTTGATCGTATAATTGACAAATTAATCGAGGAGGGTTATTACGTCCTGAGAATGGGGAAAAATGTTGAGAAACCTTTGACTTATAGACATCCACGCATGATTGACTATGGGTGGAAATTTCAGTCTGACTTGATGGATATATGGCTTGCTGCTAATTGTGAGTTTTTTATCAATGCAGGTGGTGGTGGACTTTCAGTTGTTCCAGAAGCATTTCGCCAACCTCTCCTCTGTTTCAATTATGACGTATTCACTTTCTGGTCAACATCAAAAGATTCTCTTGTCTCTTTTCGTCGATTCAAAAAAGATGGAAAATACTTAACTTTGCGAGAAATTATTGATTTTGGCTGTTGTAAAATCATGCGATTACCATTGGATACAAAGCAAACGGAAATACAAATTGAGGATCAGTCTGAACAGGAAATCTTAGATATGATAGATGAGATGATTTCAAGGTTAAATGGTTCGTGGGAAATCAATAATGATTTGATGGAAATGCAGGATAAATTCTGGTCTATACTACAGGAATGGGATGATTTCCATTGCTGGCATGGTAAAAAGTTACTATGTAAAGTTGGTCATAATTACATGTTGCAGAATCAGGAGTGGTTACTAAATTAATGGTTTCTACTAAAACTAATATGAAGTTACTAAACATTCTTGTGATTGGTACCGGTATTTATGTATGTGGAAGGGGTACTGATGGATATGGAACCATTCTGCCTGCGATTTATGAATGGGCACGCTGCGGATCTCTGGGAGATATATATATTGTAGGGGCACACATTGAGGGAATAAATACGGTAAAGAGTAAGGTTGCGAAGCTTAATAAATTATTCGGTTTTGACATTAAACCAAAGTATTTTCCTGAAAGTGACAGTTACGATCCAGAGGCTTATGAGGCGGCAATCCGTAAGATTCCCAGACCGGCCTGTTCAATAGTAGTAGTTCCTGATAATCTGCACAGAAAGATTGCAGGAGATACTGTTAGTAATAATATTCATACACTTGTTGTAAAGCCTCTTGCACCGACTGTAAATGAGGTTGTAGAACTAATAGAACTTCAGGAAATACACGTTGTTTACTGTGCTGTAGAATTTCATAAGAGACTGGATCGTTCTAATTTGAAGCTAAGGGATACTGTTGTAAGTGGAAGAATTGGAAATCCTCTTTATTTTGTTGTAGAGTATAGTCAACGAAAGAGTATACCGGAGAAAAAGTTTAAAAGTTGGATAGAGAATACTAATATTTTTCAATATCTTGGTATACACTACGTGGACATTATCTATTTTGTGACTGGAGCTATTCCCAAGAGGGTAATGGCAGTAGGACAGAAAAATTACCTTTCTTCCAGGGGTATTGATAATTATGACTCCATGCAGGTTGTTGTCGAGTGGGAGATGCCGTCAGGTGCATTGTTCTCTTCTGTATTCATTACTAATTGGATAGACCCGGAAAGTTCATCGGCAATGTCTAACCAGAGAATAAAGGTTATTGGGACAAAGGGGCGCTATGAGGCAGACCAGAAAAAGCGTGGAATATGCGTAACAAGTGATAAAGAAGGAGTAGAAGAGCCTAATCCGGATTTCTGCTCAATGTATGGTTCTCGAAATGGTGATATATCATTCCAGGGATATGGTATTGACAGCATAACCGGGTTCCTTAATGATGTTACTATGATAGAAAATGGACAGTTAAAAGTAGAAGACCTGGATTGTAAAAGACCTACTTTCAAAGAGTCTATTGTCCCAACCGTAATCATTGAAGCCGTAAACAGGAGCATTACAGAAGATGGCAGATGGATAAATACCACATTTGAGGAGGGCCGATTTTCAGGTTATGAGTAAAGTTTCTGCCTGGCATTGGAAGCAAGAAATAAATCGTGTAAATCGTTGATGACTTAATAAGTAGTCAGAAGGGGTATACAATGGGGAAGATAGCACAGGATTCTATTTTATTGGATGCAGGAAGTATAACAGAATACATTAAGAAGATTCTAAGACAAGCCGGTGTTCGAGAGGATGTATCATGCCATGTCTCAGAAGGCCTTGTGCAGGCGTCACTGAGGGGTATAGATTCTCACGGTATTCGACTTTTACCCCATTATTTAAAGGGGGTAGAGGGTGGCAGGATTAATCCTAAACCAAACTATAAATTTGAGAAAACTTCAACTTCGTCGGGGAAATTAGATGGTGACCATACCTTTGGCCATGCAGCGGGAGTAGAAGGAATGAATAAGGCTATAGAAACAGCTGCAGAAGCGGGTACAGGGCATGTTGCCGTGTACAACTCCAGCCATTTTGGGGCGGCAGCCTTTTTTGCCCTCTTAGCGGCAAAGCGTGACATGATAGGAATGTGCTTTACAAATGCCACTCCTCATGTTTTGACAACAGGGAGTAATCGAGCGTTCTTCGGCAATAATCCTGTATGCTTTGTAGCGCCTTGTGATGGAGAGGAACCCTTTTGTCTTGACATGGCTACGAGTGCCATAACCTTTAACAGGGTAATGCAGCACAAGGAGAGTAATTCCCCGATTCCGTCTGACTCGGTAGCCGATGCAAATGGAAATTCAACTACCGATCCGGATAAGGCAAAATACTTACTTCCAATTGGTGATTACAAGGGTTACGGCTTGAGTATGATGGTAGATGTTTTCTGCAGTTTACTGTCTGGTATGCCTTGCGGCATCGATGTCAGCGAAATGTATTCCGGTAATATGTCTGAGCGAAGGTATTTGGGTCATTTTTTTACGGCTTTGCGCATTGATTGCTTTGAGGAGATTTCGGTGTTTAAGCAGAGAATGGCTGGTATGATGAAGGCATTGAGATCGGAGCCGAGGAGAGACAAAGATGTTCCTGTTCAGGTACCTGGTGATCCGGAGAAGAAGATTGCAGCGATCAGGACAAAAGAAGGTATTCCGGTTTCCAGGCAACTTCAGGAAAGCTTTGTTCAATTAGGAAAAAATTATAAAGTAGATTTTAATCGATAACCAGATGTGATAGCTATCTGGATTGTTTAGGTTTTTAGTTTCAGCGAAAGATTTGGCGGTGAACAAAGATTTAAATATAATTGCGATGATTCCTGCAAGGATCGGGAGTACACGCCTTAAGATGAAGAACCTTGCACTCATTAACGGTAAACCCCTTATATACTATGCTATTGAGGCGGCAGAAACTTCTGGTGTATTCAACAGAATTGTCTTAAATTCTGACAATGAAATTTTTGCTGAAATTGCAAGGCGTTATGATGTTGAGTTCTACCAAAGACCGGTAGAGCTTGGTTCCTCTACTACAAAGTCAGATGCCGTAGTCTACGATTTCATGTCGAAACATCCATCCGATGTTCTTGCCTGGACGAACCCGACGTCTCCTCTGCAGACAGGTTGTGAGGTCAAAGAAGTCATAAACTACTTTGTTAGGGAAGGGCTTGACACCCTTATAACCACAAAGAATGAGCAGGTCCACTGCGTCTATCAAGACAAGCCCGTCAACTTTAGAATGGAAGAGATATTTGCCCAGACTCAGGATTTAGAGCCCGTGCAGCCATTTGTTTATTCGATAATGATGTGGAAAAGCAGGACGTTTATGGATGCATATGAGAAACATGCGCATGCACTATTCTGTGGCAAGGTAGGATATTATCCTGTAAGTAAAGAGGCTGCACTTGTTGTCAAGACCGAGGAAGACCTTATGCTTGCCGATTACATTATGAGGGCGGAGAAACAAAAAAAAGGGCAAGAAATTGAATATGATACACTTGTACGTGATTTTGAAAGGATTTAAATAGAAGTGATTTCTATCATAATCAGAGCTAAAAATGAGGAAAGATGGATAACACCATGTTTAATGGGTGTTTTTAAGCAGGACTACAAGGATTTTGAAGTTATCCTGGTCGATAACGTAAGCACAGATAAGACGATCGAAAAGGCGACACAATTTAATATTGCAAAGGTAATTACCTGTGAGGATTTCAGGCCGGGTTTAGCTCTGAACATGGGAATAAGGGAGTCTAAGGGGGAATATATAGTATGCCTTTCAGGGCATTGTGTTCCTGTTAATGAAAAGTGGCTTTCAAATTTGATAGATAACTTTAATGACGAGGAAGTTGCAGGTGTTTATGGCCGCCAGGAACCACTTGCTTTTACTCCTGACTCAGACAAAAGAGATCTCTCCATAATTTTTGGTTTAGATAGGAGAACGCAAAAGAAAGATAGCTTTTTTCATAATGCGAATAGTATGTTACGCAGGAAATTATGGGAAGAATATCCGTTTGACGAAACTCTGGCTAATATAGAGGACAGGGTATGGGCAGAGAAGATCCTGCATGAGGGATATAAGATAGTTTATGATCCAATGGCAAGTGTTTATCACTATCATGGCATTTATCACCACGGAAATGAAGAGAGGTGTGCCAATATTGTCCGTATTTTTGAAACTCTCAAGCCTGAAACGAAAAATAATATTCATCTCGATATCGAAAAGCTGAACATTATTGCTGTAATTCCAGTTAAAGGTAAAAATGATTTCCTGGCAGACAAACCGTTGATTGGCTATACAATTGAGCAGGCGTTGCAATCAAAATATATCAATAAGGTTTTAGTTTCTACTGATAATCCTGAACTTGCAAAACTATCTGAAGAGTTCGGAGCCAGTGCGCCATTCCTGAGAGACGAATCTCTCTCAGAAGATTTCGTGGATATTGAGAAAGTACTCCAATATTCAATGGAAAGGATGGATGATTTAAAGATGTTTCCGGACATTATCGTGTATCTTGAAATTACCTTTCCGTTCAGGCCAAAACAGCTTATAGATGATATGATTATACAACTAGTCAATAACGGTTTTGACAGTGTGTTGGCAGTGAAGAAGGAGTCCAGGTCGATTTGGAGTGAGAAAGACGGCAGGATAGAAAGGGTTGATAAAGGAGATATTCCGAGAAAGTACAAAGAACCCTGTTTTATTGGCATAAAAGGATTATGTTGTGTGACTCATCCGGAATTTGTTAGAGAAGGATCTCTCCTGGGTAGTAGGATAGGTGTTTACGAAGTGAATAATCCGTATTCTTCCATAGAAGTGAGAGGAGAAGAAGAGGTAAAAATGGCAGAGAGATTGGTTAGTTTTTGGGTGAAGAACGTATAAATTACACAGGCAAGAGAGATTTTACTATGATTGCTGCACTCATTCCAGATAGAAAAGGTATCTTACTTGTTTCTATTGGTGGCTGTGATTTGCTTAATAATTGAGACAGCTTTATCAGCATCAGAACAACCTTTTGGGGAAATCGTGGATATGGTTCTTATTGATCGTTTCAAGTTGAATACCTTAGATTCTCCTTTTACAAAAATATGTCAATTCAATACTCTGATTCAATTTTGACTGCCGTCTTATACAGTACAGAAGACGCTCAACGTTTTCTAAGCGAATCTCCCAAGGTTGATCGTGTCTTTGCTTTGACCCCTGATGCTAGAGCTGAGGTGAAAAATGTTCAACTCCCTTTACTGACAACATTAGAGGTTTATTCTGACTATGACCATCGTTGCGTTCTGGCTCGCGTACGGCGGATGGAGAGAAAACTGAAAGGTAGCATTCGTCATATGGAGGAACTCAATATAGCAGCAAGGGAAACCCTTCGTGGGCAGCTGCACTTACTGGCAGCTTTTTCTTCACGTCTTTGGGAAACACTAAAAGGGACAGGTTCTTGGCTTATTCCTGCCCCACACGGATGGAAAGAGATTGGTGATTTACATGAAGCCCATCGGGCTTTGTTAGTCCATATTTCATCTCAAACTCCTACAGTATCTGTAGGAGTTGATAGATCCTTATGGTCTCCCATCATCAGAATCCTTAATCGAGTACTTTTGAAAATTATCAAGAAGCAACAGATTGTGTTGATGACTGGATATGCACATGGATTGACTTCCCTTTCTCAAAAGCTAAATCAAATGCACAGCCACCTTTCAACTATTGCTGTTTCTGGATCGATAGGAAAATTTCGAGAAGTCTTGATAGTATTATTGAGTATCTTCCGAACAATCACTGGGCAAACTAAAAGAACGTATTATAAGGCGGTCCCAACATATTCAGAGAGCAAAACAAAAGCAGTTGAAAGATATTTGTTTTCTATTTCTGACCCAGTCATACAAAACGCAGTTGATTTGTTGAAACAAGGCCTCATTCAGGATGTTGTTCTAACAGATGGCTTAAATAAAGAAATTGATTTATTAATGAAAAGCATTCAGCCCAAAGCCGTATGGGCCCATGCTTTACGTTGGGGAAGTCATGCCATGTTAGGCGAAGTGAGTCTTCGATATAAGGTACCTTGTACCTTGATTTCTCATGGCTCGCACACTAAACCTGAGAATATTACGTCTGCGTTTGAATATCGTGAACTAGCGCAAGGGTTGCTAATTAGCCCTTTAGCAAGTAATAGTTTATTACAATCTCCTCACGCAGAACGAGCAATCTATAGTTTTGAGGAATCGTCCCCTTTTTCTCGTTCTTACCCGATAATGTGGGGTTA
>Ga0187833_10003948_pt1 | contig 14700 bp, 14 predicted proteins | sample ETNtaG_37_FD_167968 | JGI IMG/M metagenome (GOLD analysis project Ga0187833, IMG submission 167968) | Marine microbial and viral communities from oxygen minimum zone, Eastern Pacific Ocean - ETNP2014_SV_400_PacBio MetaG (Illumina Assembly) | ecosystem: Environmental > Aquatic > Marine > Hypoxic... | reverse complement strand
CTATTATTATTCACAAAAGAGCTTGTAACAAGTTTCAACAATGCACAATAGCCAAAGTCAAGTCATCTTTGGAAGAAGAAGTAAAATTAGCAATTTTAAAAACAGCTACATTGCTTCAAAAAGGAAAATACAAAAAAAACAGAGAAGAATATATTAAGAAATACGGAGATAGGGAGCTTAAAAGACCTGGTAAAAAGCACGGAAACAACTAATAATTCTTTAAAATTTTAATCAATTAAAAAAATGCAGAGATATAATTTTAAAGCTGCTGAAGAAAAGTGGCAGAAAATATGGAAAGAAAGAAAAAGCTTTAAAACTACAATAAAAAAAAATAAAAAAAAATTTTATTGTTTGGAAATGTTTCCTTATCCATCAGGCAACATACACATGGGACATGTAAGAAACTATACTATAGGTGATGTCCTGGCCAGATATAAAAAATTAAATGGATTTAATGTTTTACATCCAATGGGTTGGGATTCTTTTGGAATGCCCGCTGAAAATGCTGCACGAGAAAATAATTTACACCCAATGATGTGGACAGAAAAAAATATTAAAATAATGAAAAAACAATTAAAACTATTAGGTCTTTCAATTGATTGGGATCGAGAAATTTCCACATGCAATCCTGAATATTATAAACATCAACAAAAATTTTTTTTAGAAATGTATGAAAAAGGCTTAGTAAAAAAAAAAGCAAACTATGTAAATTGGGATCCTGTAGATAAAACTGTTTTAGCCAATGAACAAGTTATTAATGGAAAAGGTTGGAGGTCGGGAGCAGTTGTCGAAAGAAAAAAACTTTCACAATGGTTTTTTGATATTACAAAATTTTCACAACAGCTCTTAGATAATTTAGAAAATTTAAAAAATTGGCCCAATAAAGTAAAATTAATGCAAAAAAATTGGATTGGAAGATCTCTTGGCTGTGAAATTGATTTTGAAATACTGGGAAGTGATCAAATTAAAAAAATAAGTTGCTTTTCAACTCGACCGGATACATTATTTGGGTTGTCTTTCTTAGCAATATCTGTTGATCATCCTGTATCAAAATTTTATGAAGGTAATAAGGAATTTATTAATTTTAAAAACGAATGTTCAAAAACTGGCACAACTGAAGAAGCATTAGCCAATGCAGAAAAAATTGGTTTTAAAACTAACTTAATTGCCATCAATCCTTTAGACAAAAATATGAAAGTGCCAGTTTATATAGCTAATTTCGTTTTGATGGATTACGGTTTGGGTGCAATTTTTGGCTGTCCAGCTCATGACCAAAGAGATTTAGATTTTGCTATAAAATATAACTTACAAGTAAATCATGTAGTATTACCTCCTAATGAAGATAAAAAAAAATTTAAGATCAATAAACTGGCATATACAGGAGAAGGAAAAATAGTAAATTCAAAATTTTTAAATGGTTTAAGCGCTCCGGATAAGTCTGTGTCAAAAACTATTTCAATATTAGAAGAAAAAAAGATTGGAAAAGGAAAAATTAACTTTAGACTCAAAGATTGGGGTATCTCTAGACAGCGTTACTGGGGCTGCCCAATCCCAATTACATACAAAAAAAATGGTGATATTATTCCAGTTTCTGAAAAAGATTTACCTATAACTTTGCCTAAAGATGTAGATATTTATTGCAAAGGAAATCCTTTAGATCATCATCGAACATGGAAATATACAAAAATTAATAATGAAGAAGTCATTAGAGAAACTGACACTTTGGATACTTTTGTAGATTCATCATGGTATTTTTTAAGATTCTGTTCTCCTCACAATTCAAATTATGGATACGAAAAAGAGGACTTAAACTACTGGATGCCCGTTGACCAATATATAGGAGGTATAGAACACGCAATCTTACATCTGCTTTACTCACGTTTTTTTATGCGTGCAATCGCTTACCAAAACAACGCCTTTAAATATGTTGAACCTTTTTCTGGACTTTTTACTCAAGGAATGGTCTGTCACGAGACTTACAAAGATGAAAAAGGCAAGTGGGTTGCCCGAGATGAAATTGAATTAGTTGATGACAAAACTTTTATAAAAAAAGGATCTAGAGAAAAAGTTATGGTTGGTCCTTCAGAGGCTATGTCTAAATCGAAAAAAAATATAGTTGATCCAGAAAATGTGATTCAAAATTTCGGTGCAGATGCAATAAGATGGTTTATTCTTTCAGACAGCCCCCCCAATAAAGATATTCAATGGTCTGAAGAAGGAATTTCTTCTTCATTTAAATTTATTCAAAAATTATGGAATTTAAATTTAAATATAATTAATAGAAAAGGCAAAAAAACGAATGAAGATGAAGATGATAAATTAGAAAAGTATACTATTAAAATATTCCTTAATATAAATAAAAATCTAGAAAATTTTCAATACAACGTAGTTATTGCCAACTTTTATGACATTTATAATAATTACATTAATTTCATTGAAAATCAAAAAATCTCGAGCGATTCTTTAAGAAAAAATTTAGAGAAAATTTTAACCTTGATCATGCCCATTTTACCTCATTTTGCCTCTGAATGTTTGACAATGTTAAATCCAAAATTAAATTTGGAAAATATTTCTTGGCCCGTTTATGATAAAGCTTTAATGGAAGATTCTGATTGTAACATTGTAATTCAAATTAATGGAAAAAAAAGAAGCTTGATTAAATTACCAATTAATTCTAATGAAAGTTTTGTAGTAGAAAAAGCTAAACTAGAATCAAATGTTAAGAAATATTTGATTAATAATAATGTTAAAAAACAAATTTATGTTAAAAATAGACTTATTAATTTTATAGTTTAAATGACCAAGCCTAAAAAAACTTTTATATTACTTGTCCTCTTTTTGTTTTTTTCAAGCTGTGGCTATACACCTATTTTTTCTAAGAAAGACATAAATTTTAGCATAGAAAACATTGAATTTTTGGGTGATAAAGATATTGAAGAAAAAATTAATAGTGCACTTTACGGTTATAAAAACAAACTTGAAAAAGAAAAAAAAATATCATTAGTTATTACAAGTTCAAAAAATACAGCTATTGCTTCTAAAAATTCAAAAGGAGAAGCTTTAACAAACAGAATTAGTGTTGATGTAAATGTGAAAATAATTTTACCTGAAAATAATTTTCTCGAAAAAAGTTTTAACAAAACATCAATATATACTGTTATCAATAGAAAGTCTGAACAAAAATTAATTGAAAATAAATTAATTGAAAATTTATCCAATAAAATAGCTCAACAAATTATTTTTGAAATATCAAAAAACATAAAATAAAAAAATTAAATGTTAATAAAAAGTTACGAAATTTATAAAAAAAATTTAAATTCTTTAAATTTCTTCCTAATTTATGGTGAAAATATTGGTTTGAAACAAGATATAATAAAATCTGTACTTGAGTTAAAAGAAAAAAAAAACAGAGAATATAAACAATATAAATTTGAAGAAGAAGAAATAATAAAAAATCAAAATAATTTTTTTAATTTAATTTTTTCTGGTTCTTTATTTGATGAAAAAAAAGCTATTTTTATTACTAGAACTACTGATAAATTATTTAATTTAATCTGTGAAATATCAAAAAAGGATGTCAAAGATATATTAATTTTTTTCAAATCAGATCAATTAGAAAAAAAATCAAAAATTAGAAATTTATTTGAAAAAGATAAAAATTTGGTTTGTGTTGCCTGTTACCAAGATAATAATTTTGATCTCATAAAAATTATAAACAATGAAATTAAACAAACAAAAATTAAGCTGTCTACCGAATCAATTAACTTGCTGGTTAAAAGAGCAAGTGGTGATAGAAATAATTTAAGAAATGAAATCAATAAACTGAAAAGTTTTGCTCTTAATAAACAAATTATTTCTTATGATCAAGTAAAAGAATTAACTAATATGGCTGGAAATTATCAAAATGATTATATTATTAACATATGTTTAAATGGTGATAAAAAAAGATTAAATAATACGCTTAGAGAAAATAATTTCCTTCTTGAAGATTTTTTCATTTTATTAAAAATATTTAGTAAAAAAATACATCGTTTACTCAAAATAAAAATTCTTAATCGTTCAGATAAAAATATAGATCAAATATTTAATCAAATAAGACCCCCTATATTTTGGAAAGAAAAAGAGCATATTAAAAAGCAGGTTGGGTTATGGAATGAAAAAAAATTAAATTTAATAATTAAAAAAATTAATGAAATAGAATTACACTGTAAAAAAAATCATGAACTATCTACAAATATTACACTTGATTTTTTGTCAACTGTTTGTGATGAAGTTAATAATTATTCTTAATAATATTTATTAATCTATCTAATTGTTCAAGGTTTTTATATTCAAAAGACAATCTACCAGAATTATTTCTATTATTTTTTATCTCAACATTGATTCCAATCTTATCTACTAAAGATTTTTCTAAATCTAAAATATTGCTATCCTTGGAAGGCACAACCTTTAGATTTCTTTTATTCCTTAATGCTCTAACTAAATTTTCAGACTGTCTTACTGAAAGTTTATTTTCTACAATTTTTGTTGCTATTAGCGTAGCATTAGGAAGGCCAATTAAAGATCTAGCGTGTCCTGCCGAAATTTTTTCATTTTCTACATACGAAATAACCTCTCTTGGAAGACCCAATAATCTCAAAGAATTTGCAATATAGCTTCTACTTTTACCAATAAATTTTGCTATTTTTTCCTGATTGTACGAAAATTCATCTATTAGTCTTTGATATCCTTGAGCTTCCTCAATTGCATTCAAATCTTGTCTTTGAACGTTTTCTACAATTGCAAATTCAAGAGATTTTTCATCATCAACATTTAAAATAATAACAGGTATTTCGTTTAGTCCGGCATTTTGAGAAGCAAGCCATCTTCTTTCGCCAGCGATAATTTCAAATTTTCCCGCTGAACTTTTATCTGATCTAACCATAATCGGTTGAATTACACCGTTTTCTTTAATTGAATTAGTTAATTCTTCCAAGCTTTCTTTATTGAAAACTTTTCTTGGCTGTAATCTATTTCTCTTTACATCATTAATTGAAAGTTTAGTAATATTAGTTTTATTCTTCGTATCACCAAGTAAAGATGACAATCCTCTTCCCAAACCTTTTTTGAATTTAATTGTATTCATTAAGCTGCGCTTTCTAAAAATTTATCTTGATTAACAAACTCTTCTGTAAAATTAAAATAAGATTTACTACCAGGACAATTTTTATCATAAATTAAAACAGGTATCCCGTGCGACGGTGCCTCTGATAATCTCACATTTCTTGGAATTGCAATGTTATACACTTTTTCTTTAAAATAATTTCTCGCCTCTGTTTCTACCTGTGAAGATAATTTGTTTCTTTTATCAAACATGGTTAATAAAATTCCTCTAATTATAAGATCTGGGTTTAATTGATCTTTTATTCTTTCAATAGTTTTCACTAATTGCGTAAGTCCTTCTAGTGCAAAAAATTCAGTTTGAAGAGGAACTATTAATGAGTCTGAAACCACCAAAGCCATTACTGTTAATAAACTCAATGAAGGTGGACAATCAACAAAAACATGGGAAAATTGATTTTGATTTGCTTTTAAAAAATGTCTTAATTTATCCTTTAAAAAGAACGCTCTTCTACTGTCCCCCGCTGTTTCAATTTCTAATCCTGAAAGTTCTATATTAGAACTAACAATTTTTAAATTATCAACACTGGTATTTTTAATTACATCTTTAAACTCTTTGCTTCCTATCAACACTTCATAAATTGTATCTTTTGAATCTATATTCGAAAGACCAAGTCCAGTTGTGGCATTTCCTTGTGGATCTAAATCGATGACTAAAACTTTTTTATTTTGCATCGCAAGTCCTGCCGCCAAGTTTATGACCGTTGTAGTTTTCCCTACTCCGCCTTTTTGATTGATGACAGAAATGATTTGGGTTTTGATCAAATTATTTTTCTAATTTTTTTTATGTTTAATATTAACGAATCATCGCTCGTTACACTCTTTCGTTCCTTATACTCAAATTCCCAAACCTTGGAAGCTTCTAATAAGGCCTGTTTCCCGTTTTTCCCTGAAAACAAAATTAAATTTTTAAAATTTTTAAAATTTTCTGTTACAATTTCAAAAATTGACTGAATTGGCTTAAAAGCACGAGCAACAATTGTATCTACCTTCAAATTTTTCTGCTCTAAAATATTTTTTTCTAAAACTAAAACATTTAAATCTAGTTTTTTTGCTACTTTGGATAAAAATTGGCATTTTTTTGGACTCTTTTCATATAAATCTATTCTTGCCGGAGATTTTCTTTCCCTAAACAATATTGATAAAACAATTCCTGGAAATCCAGCACCCGAACCTAAATCGGCACAGATTTTACTATTTTTGTCAATAAAATCAATGATTTGAGCACTATCTAATATATGTCTTGTTTTTATTATGTTTTCTGTTGATTTGCTTATAAGATTTAATTTTCTGTTATTTTCTAGTAATAAGGCTTCATAAATATTTAAACCCTCAATTGTTTCACGTGAAACTTGTAATAATTTCATTAATCCTTGATGATTTTGGCTTTTAAAAGCCATTTATGCAGTTTTTCTTAAGGATTTTCTTCTAACGAATGATAATAGTATATAAACTGCAACTGGAGTAATGCCGTCTATCCTTAATGCTTGACCCATTGTTTTTGGCCTTATCTCCTTAAACTTTAATTTTACTTCATTTGAAAGACCACTCAAACTGTCATAATTTATATTATTCGGTATGACTAAATTTTCATCCCTTTTGAAGGCCAATATATCAGCCTTTTGCTTAACTAAATAACCCCTATAATGGGCATTTATTTCTATCTGTTCATCAATTTCATTGGAATATTTGATAATTTCAGGCCATATTTCTCTTAATTTTGAAATGCTAACTCCCTTTTGGCCTAATATTTGATTTGCAGTTCTAACTATTCCATCTTTAGCTATTTTTATACCTGATTTTTCTGCTTTAGATGGTGAAAGTGACAATTTATCCAATTTTGATGAAATACTCGTTATTTTTTGCATTTTATCTTTAAAAACTCTCATTCTATCTTTGTTAATCAATCCAATTTCATCTCCTTTGGGTGTTAATCTCTGATCAGCATTATCAGCCCTTAAAGATAATCTATACTCAGCTCTAGAAGTAAACATTCGATATGGTTCAGCAACACCTTTTGTAACCAGATCATCTATCATAACTCCAATATATGCGTCGGATCGATCTAATATAAATGGTTCTAATTTTTTTATAGAGAGCATAGCATTGATTCCAGCAATCAAACCTTGTGCTGCCGCCTCTTCATAACCTGTTGTTCCATTAATTTGACCTGCGAGAAATAAATTTTGAATTTTTTTTGTCTCCAAAGTTAGAAATAGCTCTCTAGGATCAACATAATCGTATTCGATAGCATATCCTGGTCTAATTATTTTAACATGCTCTAAGCCATTGATTTTATTAAGTATTTCAGCCTGAACATCTGCTGGTAGAGATGTTGAAATTCCATTTGGATAGATTGTGTGATCATTTAAACCTTCTGGCTCTAAAAATATCTGATGTCGATGTTTATCTGAAAATTTTACAACCTTATCTTCAATCGATGGGCAATACCTTGGACCAATTCCCTTGATATTTCCTGAGTACATTGCACTTCGTTTTAAATTTTTAGAAATAATTTTGTGAACTACTTCATTCGTATAAGTCATACTACATGAAATTTGTTTGTTTAAAATTTTTTTTGATAAGAAAGAAAAATAATATGGATCTTCATCTGCTTTCTGTTCTTCCAAATTATCAAAATTAATTGTTCGTCCATCTAACCTTGGAGGTGTTCCAGTCTTTAATCTTCCAATTTTAAAATTATATTTTTTTAATTGCTCGCTTAAACCTGTTGATGGTTTTTCATTAAATCTTCCAGCCGGAGTTTGCTCCTTGCCAACATGAATTATTCCATTCAAAAAAGTACCTGTTGTTAAAATCAATTTTTTGCAAATAACTGTTTTCCCGGACTGGGTGACAAACCCGATTATGCGATTTTTGTCAAAAATGAACTGAATTACGGTATCAGAAAAAAGCCTTAAATTACAATAACTTATGAGCTTTTTTTGCATAAATTTACGGTATAAAGCTCTATCAGACTGTGTTCTAGGACCCCTTACAGCTGGTCCCCTACTTTTATTTAACAATCTAAATTGAATTCCAGACTTGTCTGCTACATCTCCTATAACACCATCAAGAGCATCAATCTCTCGAACAAGGTGACCTTTGCCGAGCCCACCTATTGCAGGGTTGCAGGACATCTCTCCAATGGTTTCAATCTTGTGTGTGTATAAAGCAGTGTTAACACCCAGCCTAGCCGATGCTGCAGCTGCTTCACAGCCTGCGTGTCCACCACCAATTACAACTACATCAAATGATAAATCAATACTCATCCTTAGAATTTATAGATGATCTTAATATTTACAAGAAAAGAGATATCTTTTGTTTAATTATTATTAATTTTTATCATTTTAGTAGATTATTATTCAAAATAACCAGCAAAATAGGTGTTTACTTACCAATACAAAAATCGTTGAAAATACTGCCTAAAATCTCCTCTACATCTACTTTCCCAACTATCATTCCGAGATGTCGGGTTGCCAATCTTAAATCTTCTGCAGCTTTATCAAATTCTTCACTTCCATTTTTATTTTTAAAATTTTTCAAATGATTTATGCATTGTTGAAGATGTTGCCTGTGTCGTTCTCTTGTAATTAAAATATCTTCATGACTTAAAAATTTATTTTCTAATTTGCTTTTTATTTTTAAAATTAATTTATCTAGATTGGAATTGTTTTTTATCGAGATTAAAACATGATCATATTTTTTTAAATTTTCACTTAAGTTTCCATTTAATAAATCAGATTTATTTACTACCAAAATAGCATTATCATCCATTAAATCCCTTAAAACACCACTAAAATCAACACTTTTAACGTCTATAATGACCAGCTTTAAATCAGCATTTTCTGCTCTTTTTAGAGTCAATTTAATTCCTTTTTGTTCAATTTCATTTTTTGAATCTCTTATTCCGGCTGTATCTGAAAGTACCACAGGATATCCATCTAAATTTAAGTGAGTCTCAATTACATCCCTTGTAGTGCCAGCAATTTCAGAAACAATCGCAGCATCTCTTTTTGAAAGATAATTTAATAAACTTGATTTACCGGCATTAATTGGGCCAACTATTGCGATCTTAAAACCTTCTCTAATTCTTTCTCCAACTTTTTGATCATTTAAAACTTTTTCAATTTCAGAAGAAACTTGATTAGATGTTTTTTGTATGTCCGATAAAATATCTTTTGGTAAATCTTCATCGGGAAAATCTATTTTTGCTTCAACATGTGATAAAATTCTTAAAAGTTTTTCTCGCCAAGAATTAAATTGATCAGAAGATTTCCCATTCATGATTTTTATAGCTTGCTTTCTTTGAATCTCAGTTTCTGATGAAATTAAATCTGCAATGCTTTCTGCTTTTAATAAATTTATCTTGCCGTTCTGAAAAGCTATTTTTGTAAACTCTCCTGGTTCTGCTAACCTACAATTATTAATTTTTGAGATGGAAAAGTGTAGAGCACTAATTACAGCTCTGCTTCCATGAACATGAAATTCGGCCAAATCTTCGCCTGTGTAACTATTGGGGCCGGGGAACCATATAATCACCCCTTCATCTATTAGCTCATTTGTGCCGATTTTATTGAATTTTTTAAGGGTTGCCATCCTTGGCAATGGTAAATCTTCTCTAGTGATCTGTTTTATCACCTCGGCAGTATCCTTGCCTGATACACGCACCACTGCAATGCCTGAAATACCTGGTCCGGTTGAAAGTGCATAGATGGTCATAAAAATTTAGTATAGCCTGGATCAACTATATTGTAATTAATTTATTTCAATGAATTGTTTTTCGTATAAAACTAAATTTGGTTGGATTAGCGCTTTCGAGAAGAAAAATAAAATATTCAAAGTCAAATTTGGGAAACATAAAAATAAATCTATTAGCAAAAATCTAAAAATATTTAAAATTAATCTAATCAATTTTTTAAATAGAAAAAAAAAGACTATTAAATCTAATTTTCTTATTGAAGGAAACCCTATTCAAAAAAAAGTATGGAAAGAACTAACTAGAATTAAATTGGGTAAAACAAAAAGCTATGGTGAAATAGCAAGAAAATTTAAACTATCACCTCGTCATGTAGGTAAAATATGTGGTCAAAATAAAATCGTTTTGGTAATACCATGTCATAGAGTTATTCGATCAGATGGTAGCATGGAAGGTTTTTCATCAATAGGGGGTATTTCTCTTAAACAAAAATTATTAGATTTTGAAAGCTCATGGAAATAATAGTTCTACAACACATAAAAGTTGAAGATCCTGGATACATTAAGGACCTAATGCTTGCTGACGGTTGGAAGTTAACAACTATAGAATTAGACGAAGGTGATAAAATTCCAAATGATTTGAATAATTTTGATGCCATGTTTTGTATGGGTGGACCTATGGACACCTGGATGGAAGTAAAATATCCCTGGCTCATCGAAGAAAAAAAAAGAATAAAAGAATTTGTTGTTGATAATAAAAAACCTTTTCTTGGCTTTTGTTTAGGATGCCAGCTTTTAGGTGAGGTGGTTGGAGGCAAGGTAGTAAAATCAGATTCTTCCGAAATTGGCATTATGAATGTTGATTTTTTAAAGGATAAAAAGAAAGATGCTCTTTTTTCTACGTTTCCTGATAAAATTAAAGCTCTACAATGGCATTCATATGAAATAAAAAATCTTGAAAATAACAAAGATATAACTTTACTAGCATCATCTCCATCAACTACATATCAAATTTTTAAATACCAAAATCATGCTTATGGAATTCAATTTCATATCGAAGTTAAAAACAATACAGTTACAGATTGGGGATGCATACCTGAATATAAATCTGCTTTGGAAGCTCAGTTTGGTGACGGAGCTTTAGAAAAGTTTGATCAGGAAGCCAAAGCAAACATGAAACAAATGAACAATTTTTCAGCTATTTTATATTCTAAATTTAAAAGTGGAATTTTAGGATATTAATTTAATAGCAGACTCTTAAAAACTATTTTCTTTTTTTTTCCAAATTATTCCTGGCATAAATTCAATTAATTTTTTCAAAATACCTGACTGTAAATCTTTGTTTTTTAATTTATCCGAAAATTCTTGATTTCCAATAATTGCAAAAAGTTCGCTTAGAAGATTAAATGATTTTTCAGTCTGATGAATTTGCAAGGATATTATTAATGCATCAATTGACATATATATATTTTGATCAAATTTCAATAATTTAGCTCTTAGATAAAGATAATCTGGATCATGTTGGCATGTTTGGGAAATGGTTATTAATTCTTTTCTTGCTAAATTTTTATCAGCAGTATTCAAATAATTATCGATTTCTTCAAATTTTTTTTTATCCATTGTCAATTACTAATTTGAAATTTTCTTGATATTTTTTTTTAATATCACCCCACCAATTTTTAGAAATATTTGATTGTTCAATTAATTTTTTTTTATTATCATTCATGAAAAGAATTATCTCTCTTGCTTCCTTCCAAAATTTTATTTTTAATAATGGGTTATTGGGAAAAAGCCTATCATAATAACCATAAAGATTTTCGACGATTGGAATACTTCCGCACTCTAAAGTTTCGTATAACCTGTAGGTTTCGGGATGAAAATATCCGTTAGGACACAGTAAAAATTTAGAATCGTTTATTACATCTGAATATTCACTGATTTTTAATGAATCCTTAGAATTAAATTTGGAGGTAAATCTTATATAATTTGGTTCGATTTTTTTATTTTGTAAAATTAAATCATAACGACTTGATGCATGAGGAGTGCCAATAAAGGACCATAAATATTTTTTTTCTAAAATTTTTTTCTTATTGGTGATAAGGCCACCTTTATAACCAATTGGTATACAAGTTACTTTATTGTTATTGAAAAAATGACCTAAACAAAAAGTTCTCCATACATGGGAACAGCATTCATATATAAGGTCTGTTTTTTCCTTTCCTCCTTCATCGCCCAAATGAATCAAAAAAATTTTTGAACATTTGTTTGATAAATCGTAATAAAGACTAGTTTTACTATTTAATTTACAGTCAACAATTATTATTTCATCAGATTTTTTTATTTGATTTAAATCTTCCAAAATTTTATATTTTATTTTTTCAAGCAGATAAAATATCCAATTGCGGGAAGTATTATAGTGATACTCGCCCCAAAATGACTGGGAATTTTTATGCGTATTCCAAATAAGTTTTTTCATTAATTATAAAAATTATAATATCTTAACAAGACTTATTATATATTTATTTGGTAATATCTTGCTTTTGTTTTTTAAGCAGGTTTGTTCATCGAGTCAAAAAACTCGGCATTATTTTTTGTAGCTTTTAATTTAGAAATTAAAAACTCTATAGCATCCATTGTCCCCATCGAGCTAATTATCCTTCTTAAAACATTCATTTTTTGAAGATCATTTTTTTCAAAAATAAGTTCCTCTCTTCTTGTTCCAGATCTTGTAATATCAACGGCTGGATAAATTCTCTTGTCATGAACTTTTCTGTCCATAATTATTTCACTATTTCCAGTTCCTTTAAATTCTTCAAAAATTACCTCGTCCATTCTGCTACCAGTATCTATTAAAGCTGTGGAAATTATGGTAAGTGATCCTCCTTCTTCCACATTTCTTGCTGCACCAAAAAATCTTTTTGGTCTTTGTAGTGCATTTGCATCTACGCCTCCTGTCAAAACTTTACCAGAACTAGGAACCACCGCATTGTATGCTCTGCCAAGTCTTGTGATGGAGTCTAGAAGGATTATTACGTCTTTTTTATGTTCTACTAACCTCTTGGCTTTTTCAATAACCATTTCGGCAACAGCAACATGCCTTGATGCTGGTTCATCGAATGTAGAACTAATTACTTCTCCTTTTACAGTTCTTTGCATATCTGTAACTTCTTCTGGTCGTTCATCTATTAATAAAACCATAAGATAACATTCTGGATAATTGATAGCTATTGAATGAGCAATATTTTGAAGCATTATCGTTTTCCCAGCCTTCGGTGGAGAAATTATTAAAGATCTCTGTCCTTTGCCGATGGGAGCAATTAGATCAATGATTCTTTGAGTCAAATCTGGATTTTTTTCAGTTTTTGTTTTTTCGGTCTCCATTTTTAATTGTTCATCTGGATAAAGGGGGGTTAAATTATCAAATGCAATTTTATTTTTTGCTTTTTCGGGACTTTCAAAATTTATTTGTTCAACCTTAAGTAATGCAAAGTATCTTTCTCCATTTTTGGGAGATCTTACTTGTCCCTCCACAGAATCGCCTGTTCTTAAACCAAATCTTCTAATTTGACTTGGGCTAACATAAATATCATCTGGGCCAGGCAAATAATTTGATTCGATTGCCCGCAAAAAACCAAAACCATCTTGTAAAACTTCTAAAACACCACCTGCGGTGATTTCCTCTTTATTGTCCGCAAGTTTTTTTAATATCGCAAATAAAATTTCCTGTTTTCTTAATGTGCTTGGATTTTCTATTTCAAGTTTTTCTGCTTTTGCAATAAGTTCTTCAGAGTTAGTGTTTTTGAGTTCTTGGATGTTCATAATTTTGCTGATTGTCTTAAAGGAATGATAAAAGCAATATAATTATTATTTGGTAATATTTCAAGTCTACAACGGTTTATAAATTATGACAAAAATGATCAAAATCAGTAAAATGGTAGGAATTTCATTGATAATCCTAAAAAATTTAGTGCTTTTTTCGTTTTTATCCAAAGCAAATTTTCTTAAATAGTATCCCAAAAATAGGTGATAAATAGTTAAAAGAACTACCAAAAATAATTTGGCTTGAATCCATAAGTTTGAGTTAATCGAAGTTTCATTAATTAAAATTAAAATAATACCCAAAAGCCAAGATAAAATCATTGCAGGTGTCATAATAAAAAACATCAGTCGTTTTTCCATAGTTTTAAAGATCTCTGAAATATTTTTTTCAGTATTGTTTTCTGCATGATAAACAAAAATTCTGGGTAAATATAATAATCCTACCATCCAAGATATAACAACTATTAAATGTAAACTTTTAAATAATAAATAATAATTCATAAATTTTATAATTGATCAGAGCATGGACATTTTATAAAATTATTAGGACATTTATTCAAGGGATGACAAAGACCCGATTTCTTTTCTGATAAATTAGATTTAAAAACCAAATTTGCAAGAGAATTAACGAATTCATGTTTGGTTCCAAGTGTTGGTATTCTTATAAAATTTTTACAACCGTTTTGTTTAGCTAGTTTTTTATATTCCATATCAAGCTCTACCAATGTTTCAGAATGTTCTGAAACAAAAGCGATTGGCACTACCACGATGTTTTTATTTAATTTGGCAGATTTTATAATTTCATCATCTGTAAATGGACCAATCCATTTTAGGGGCCCAACTCTACTTTGATAGCTTAAAATCCAATCTAAATTTAATATGTTTAGTTGTTTGATTATTTTATTAACTGATTGTTCAACCTGCCATTGATAAGGATCACCTTTTTTTATGTTTTTTTTGGGCAAACCATGTGCTGAAAAAATAAGTTTAAAATTATTTAGGTTTTTTAACTCATTATTAATT
>Ga0187833_10003947_pt1 | contig 14700 bp, 12 predicted proteins | sample ETNtaG_37_FD_167968 | JGI IMG/M metagenome (GOLD analysis project Ga0187833, IMG submission 167968) | Marine microbial and viral communities from oxygen minimum zone, Eastern Pacific Ocean - ETNP2014_SV_400_PacBio MetaG (Illumina Assembly) | ecosystem: Environmental > Aquatic > Marine > Hypoxic... | reverse complement strand
TCCTGTCCAATACTCACCTTCTTCATATTTTTTAAGAGATAATAAATCTATAAATATTGGTTTAAATCCTATAAATTGAATATTGAAAGCACTTGAGTCAATTAAGGTTGCATTTAGTTCTAGTAAAAATAGGTGAAAATCTAAATGATGAATTGCAGCAGTTTTTAACTGGGAAAATGACCATTCATACGGATATGAGATGAAAGGAATTTTCGAGTGCTCAAATATTAAACTTTCTGAGTTAATTTTATTTTCATTCCAGGATTTATATTCAATTGTATTTATTAGAAGTTTTTTCTCTATAGATTTAGCGATTATACCATTTTCGTTTAAAAATTTTATACGCTTAAGTCCTTCACGCGTTATTTTTCTTAAAACCCTATTTTCTTTATAAAAAATTTTTCCAGCTGGATCTCTAAATGATCCTTTTTCCTCAATCATTTATATTTTTCTTTTCTTTTTCTTTTTTTTTAAAAAGTTTTGAAATAAATAATTTAAATTTATTCCAATAGATAGAAATAGTAGCAACTGTAGCAGCAATAAAACCAATAATTACTTGCAATATTATACTTCCTGTGCCTGGATCTAAATATGCATAAGATTCAGAGGTAAATAAAATAAATACAATAAAAATTTTTAGTAATAAATTTATTTTAGACATATTTTATTAAATTATCATCTTTTTACTTATACTTGCTACTAGATACAAGAAAAAATAAATATAGCTTATATAAATAGTTCTTAATTTAAAAAATTCCTTTTTAAAATTTGAATTAAATAGAAGAAATATTAAAAAAAATATAGTTGGACTAAAGTTTGCTTGCCAAATTGTTATTTGTGGATTGGATAAGATTAAAATTGTGAATAATATCAAATTTTTTCTATCAAATTTAAAAGTTTGAATTAAATAAAGATATGTAAAAAAACAGATGGTAAATAATAAATAGTTGTTATTAAATATATAATTTGAGAGATGATAAATTACACCACCGCCAGAATTTGTTAGTTTATATACATTTGAAAAATCAAAAAAATAACAAGCTATTACAAAAATAATTAAATATATTGAGATTTCAATTTTTGAATTACTTATTTCAGTAAATTTGTAATCAAGTTCTTTGGAAACTAAAAGAGGAAGTAGATATATAAAAAAAATTGAAATAATAATTATAAACTTATTAAATATATTATTTAAGCTATAGAAATTCTCGCCAATATCCCAACCAGTATTATTAAATATAAAATTTATATCCAATACAAATAAATAATAAAAAAAAGGAATCGATAGCAAAAAATTTAATAATAGGATAAAAAAAATTTTATTTGAAAATTTGTATTTTTTAAAAAAATCAAATAAAAAAAATATCACAAAAACACCAAAATTAGGACTACAGTAGGCTGCCAGTGCTAAGAAAAAAGTATTCAGCAACGAATTTTTTAAATGATTTTTTTTTTCAATAAATTTAAATTTTAAATAAAAATAAATTGAAATCGTAAAAAAAAGAACACCTAATAAATGAGGATCAGGCCAAATCGAATAAGATCTAATTGTTGGAAAAAGTAACAAAATTAAAGAAAATATTTTAAGATAATATTTATCTACTTTTGGGTAAGTTAATTTCAAACTTTTATAAAAAAAAAGAGGAATCAGTAAAAATAAATGTAAAAAAAATAATCGATGAAAATTTTCACCAAAATCAATAACCAAAGATTTAAAAATGAAAAATATAGGTGATTGCCTATGTCCTAGTTCATCATAATTTAAAAGGGTAAGAATAAAATTATTATTAAATTTTTCTGCAACATATTGAAGACCGGCATAATCTTTATATGCTCCTCCAATTGAATCTTCACCAAAGAAATACCCAGTAATTAAAGAAGAATAAATAATTATAATAAAAAAGTTTATTTTTTGAGTTTTTTCCATAATCAGCATATATATCTTTATGTGATAATTAATAAATGACTAATTTTATAAGGTTTTTAATTAATATTTTTGATTTTTTTACTCAAAAAAAAATATTTAATGTAATTCATAATGAACTAGGATCAAACCTTCTTGTTTTTGTTGATGTTGGTTCGCATATGGGCGAATATATAATTCAATTACTAAAAAAATTTAACGTACAAAAAATTTATGCATTTGAACCAAACCCTACAATATTCAAGAAATTAAGTAAAAATGTTAGAAACATAAGGAATATTGAAATATTTGATAATGGAGTTGGGCATTTAAATGAAAAAAAAATATTACATCAAAATATAGAAAGTTCATCATCATCAATTTATCCATTAAATATTAATTCTAAATATTATAAAAAAAAATTTACTATACTCAATTTTTTTAATTTAAAAAAAATTTCAAAACCAATTGAAGTTGATTTAATTAAGTTAGAAGATTTTTTAAATAATAAAAAAATTATTCAAGTTGATTTGTTAAAAATTGACACCGAAGGTTCAGAATTTAATGTTTTAAAAGGATTAAATGAGAGCATAAAAAAAGTAAAGCTTATCCATCTCGAACACCATTTTGACGATATGATCATTAAAAATTATAAGCTAACCGATATTCATGAATATTTATTAAATAATAATTTTGAAAAAATATTTAAAATAAAAATGAAATTCAGAAAATCTTTTGAATATATCTATAAAAATAAATTTTTGGTAAACTAATTTGAAAAATAAACCTTTAGCATCAATTCTAATTACAAATTATAACAAAGAGAAATTTCTAAAAAAAACAATTAATTCTTGTCTCAAGCAAAATTATAAAAATAAAGAAATTATTTTTTTTGATGATAAATCTAATGATAATTCACTTAAAATAGTGCAAAAATATAAAAAAGTATTTTTAATTAAAAATAAAAAAAAAAAATATTTATCTGGCCCTTTAAATCAAATTAATGGAGTAGTAGAAACTTTTAAGAAATCAAAAGGAAATTATTTGTTTTTATTGGACAGTGATGATCGTTTCAAGACAAATAAAATATCTAATATAATTAAAATTTTTGAAAAAAATAAAGAAGTAAAATTTATTCAAGATGCACCAAAAATGAATAGTAAAAATATAATCAAACTCAAAAGAAAAAAACATTCCTTTTCAATTTGGCCAAGTTTTTATAATACAAGTTGTATAACTACAGAAAGAGTATTTTTTAAAGAATTTTTGAAATTAATACAAAAAAATAAATTTCCAAATTTAGAAATTGATGCAAGACTTTCTATTTATGCTTTTCTTAGAAATAGATTTAAAATATTAGGTAATTCATACACATTTTATAATTATGATATGTACGGAATAACATCAAATTATAATAAATTTAGTTTCAAATGGTGGAAAAAAAGAAAAGAAGCTTTTGAATATATGTTTTATTTAATGATTAAGTTAGGATTAAATATTAAAAAAGGCCCTGATTATTATATTACAAATTTAATTAATTTTTTAATTGATCTTTTTTATAATCAGAAAAAGTTATCATAATTGCATAATTAATCCAAAAAATTGTTGCAGAATATGTTGTAAAAAAAACTCCCAGAAGAAAATATTGGATTCAAACTAACCAGAGTAAATATTATAAAGGACAACAATAATAGATTTTTATTTTTTTAAATATTCTTTGAATGCTTTAATTAATGATAAATAAGAAATATTTTAGACAAAAAGATATAAAATTAAGCTATGCTGACATCGGTAAAATTAAAAAAAAATTAAATTAAAAACAAAGATATTTTATTGTTGAAATTATAGATAAATTAATTAAAAAAGATATTTTTTGATTAAAATAAATTCTAAACCATTTTTTAAAGAATCTAAATAAATGTAAAATAATGAAAAAAAATATTATTGTAATAACAGGTGGTGCAGGTTTTGTTGGATCAAATTTAATTAGGTATTTCTTAAAAAAAACAAATTATAAGGTTTTAAGCATAGATAATTATTCTTCGGGTAGTAAAAAAAATCATATAAGAAATAAAAAAGTAAAATATATAAATGGAAATACTAAAAATATTTCATTTATATTAAATAGGAAAAAGAAAAAAATTAATTCAATCTTCCACTTCGGTGAATTTTCAAGAATTTATCAAAGTTTTAAAAAAATGAATCAATGTATAGACTCAAATTCTATTGGCACACATGAAGTATTTAATTTTTGTTTAAAAAATAATATAAAACTAATTTATTCAGCTACATCTGCCAGTTTAGGAAATGATGGAAAAGATAAAAATTTATCCCCTTATTCTTTCACCAAAGCAAAAAATTTAGAACTATTAGAAAACCTGAATAAGTGGTTTGGTATGAAATTTGAAGTGATTTATTTTTATAATGTTTATGGACCTGGACATGTTTGCACTGGTGATATGGCAACAGTTATCGGTATATTTGAGTACCATTATAAAAGAAATAAACCTCTTCCCGTTGTTCAACCTGGAACCCAGTCAAGAAGGTTTACTCATATTGACGATACTATTAAAGTTTGCTTTCAAGCATGGCAAAAAAATAAATGTAGACATTATAGTATTACAAATAAAAAAAGTTATACAATTATAGAAACTGCAGAATTATTTAAATCAAAGATAAAATTTTTGGCTTCGAGGCCGGGAGAAAGATATGCTTCAGCTTTAACTAAAATGAATTTATCAAATAAAGTATACCGTGTTTATGGAAAGATTGTTCTTAAAGATTATGTTCAGAACTTCATAAAAAACTGTAAAAAAAAAACATTTGAGTATTTACAATAATTTTTTTTTATATATAAACTTTGTGCCTGGTGATTATTGCGAAGGGGTAATACCCGATCCCATTCCGAACTCGGAAGTCAAGCCCTTCAGCGCCGATGGTACTTTGTCTTAAGACACGGAAGAGTAGGACGTTGCCAGGCTAAAATTATGAAGATAAAAAGCTCCCTAAAATCATTAAAAAAAAGAGATCTTAACTCTAAACTTGTGAGGAGAAGAGGCAGAGTTTATATAATTAATAAAATAAATCCAAAATTCAAAGCAAGACAGAAGTAATTTTAATACTCATGGGAATTTTCTTAGTGTAACTTGTCTCTATAAGAATATGTTCAACTTCTGAAAATAAACAATCTGAAAAAAGTTTTCTGGTAGTTGATAGATGAGAAGAAAAGAAGATCATGAATTTACAAAGTACTTTTTTGATAATAAAAAACAAAATTTTCAATATCTATTGATGAAATTTTTACTAATTTTGTTAATTTAATTTTAAGCTACAAATGAAAAAGAAAATATTAATTTTAGCAGGAGGGTTTTCAAAAGAAAATATAATAAGTCTAAAAACTGCAAAAGAAGTAAATAAAGCACTAAAGAAAAAAAAATACCTAACAAAAATTTGTGAACCTGATGGAAATCTAATTAAAATATTGAGAAATTTTAAACCTCATGTAGTTTTTAATGCTTTACACGGCAGATACGGAGAAGATGGCTATATTCAAGCATTGCTAGAGACAGAAAAAATTAAATATACACACTCTGGTGTTTTATCATCATCAATAGCAATTGATAAAGATATTTCAAAAAAAATTTTTATAAATAATAGGATACTTACACCAAAATATTTCAAATTTAGATTTATTGAGAAAATCAAAAAAAAAAAATTAATTCAAAAAATAAAAAAAAATTTTGGATTTCCAGTTGTTATCAAACCAATTAATGAGGGGTCCAGTGTTGAAGTTTATATTTGTAATAAAAAAAATTTAATAAAAAATTTAATTAAATTAAAACCGTATAAAGAAATAATTATTGAGAAATATATCCCAGGTAGAGAGATTCAAGTTGCTATTTTAGGAAATAAAAAGCTTGGAGCAATTGAATTAATACCAAAAAGAAAGTTTTATGATTACGAAGCAAAATATAGTGCAAATGCGAAAACAAAGCATATTATTCCAGTAAAAATTGATAAAATAAATATGGATAAAATTATGGAAATTGCTTTTAAAGCACATAAGGCGATAGGCTGTAGAGGAGTAACTAGGTCAGATTTTAAATTTTATAAAAAAAAATTTTATTTATTAGAAATCAATACTCAACCTGGAATGACTTCACTGTCCCTAGTACCTGAGATAGCAAGACACAACAAATTAAACTTTATTCAGTTGGTCGAATGGATAATAGAAGATGCTTCAATCAATAGGTAAAAAAAAAAATTATATATTCTATATATTAATTTTCTTATTTTTAAGTACAATTAATAATCTGTCTCTTATTAAAAATAAAGAATTGTTATCCAACATTGCAAATATAGAAGTAACCGGACTAACAGAAACATTAAATCTAAAAATCAAAAAAAATTTTGGATTTTTAATAGACAATAATATTTTTCAAATTAATAAAAAATATATTAAAAATGAACTAGATAGATATAATTATTTACAAAATTACAAAGTATTTAAATTATATCCCTCAAAAATTATAATTAGTTTAACCCAAACTAATTTTTTGGGGAGTACGATTAAAAATAATAAGAAATTCATTATTGGATCTAATGGAAAATTAATTAACCATGAAATATTTAATTTTAGTTATGATTTACCAAATGTATTTGGAAATTTTTCAAGCGAAGATTTTATTTTGTTTACAAAATTAATTAATCAATCAGACTTTGATTATAAAAATATAAAAGATATTTTTTTTTTTCCAAGTGGAAGGTGGGATATAAGGACCAAGGATAATATAACTATTAAACTTTCCAAAGAAGATGCCGAATATACTCTTAAAAAAGCACAAAATATAATTGATAATAAAGAATTAAAAAATAATAATGTTATTGATCTTAGAATGACAAATCAAGTAATTATATTTAATGATTGAAAAAAATTTTGATACATATATTGATTTTGGATCATCAAAAATACGAATAGGTGTATTTAATAAAGATTTACCAGAAAAAAAATTCTTTTCTGAAAAAAAATGTCTTTCAAATTTTAATTTAAATTATTTTGACTTAAATGATTCTAAAAAAGTAATTGAAAAACTGATTCAGTATTCTGAAAAGGAAGTTGGTTGCCACTTAAAAAACGTTAATTTAATGATTGATACGCCTGATTTATTTTCAATTGATCTTTCAATCAAAAAAAATTTAGAAGGAAAAAGAGTTAGTATCGATGACATTAAATATTTATTGCAAGATGCTAGACAGTTAATACAAAAAAATAATTTTGATAAAAAAATAATTCATATAATTATTGAAAAATTTATTTTTGATAAAAAAACATTTTACTCAATTCCTACTGAAAATATTCAATGTAATTATTTAATTTTAGAAATAAAATTTTTTTGTTTTTCAAATTTAATTTTTGAACAACTCAATAAAAATTTTAAAGAAAATCATATAGCTATAAATAATATTTTATGTTCAAGTTATGCAAAATCTTCAAATTATCATCAATTATTTGATAAATATGATAAAAAAGTTTTTTTAGATATTGGTTATAAAAAAAGTTGCTTAACGGTTTTTGACAAAAATAGAATAATATTTTTCAACACTATCCCACTAGGTGGAAATCATATTACAAAAGATATTTCACAAGTTTTAAAGATAAGTGAAAATGATTCAGAAGATATTAAGAGAAGTTTAAACCAATCAGAATCAATATTTTCTAACGAATCAAATGATGAATTTATTTCTAATTTAGAAACAAAAAAAAAACTACAAGAAAAAATACCTCTTGATCTACTTAAAAAAGTTATTCATGCTAGAATTGACGAGATATTAAATTTAAGTTTTCGGAATATAAATTTTTCTTCATTACTTGATGGAAAAAAAAATTGTATTTTAGTGTTTACTGGCGAAGGTTCAAAAATATTAGATAAAAATTTCATATACTTAGAGGATAAATTTAACTTTTTTAGTGAAATGAATTTTTTTGAAGAAAGCACGGATACAATTTGTCAATCAGGGTACAATTTTAGCAAAAAAAATAATTATCATGAAGTCAATGTAATTTCAAAAAAACCCAAAAAATCTGGTTTTTTTGAGAAACTATTTCATTTGTTTGGTTAATATTTGGCCAATTATTCTTGTAGTTTCTTGTAACAATTGTTGTGTTTGTTTAGTTTTTTTACTTTTATATACAGGTTGTGTGTCAATTCTTAACCAAAAAACTTTAAAAGCTCCAATACATGTCAATGGCGTAGGTCTACATACTGGATTAAAGGTACAAATGAGAATTTTACCTTCTGATCCAAACACTGGGATTGTATTTAAAAGGGTTGATTTAAAAAAAAATAATATCGTAATTCCAAGTTTGTTTAATGTAACAAACACTAATCTATGCACAACAGTATCAAATGAGTTTGGAATAAAAGTTTCTACAATCGAACATTTAATGGGGGCAATGTATTGTATAGGGATTGATAATGCATTAATTGAAATTGATTCTGAAGAAGTTCCAATCATGGACGGATCTGCAAAAAACTTTATAGATCTTTTTTTGGAAACGGGATTTAATATAAGTCAAATGCCAATTCGATTAATTAAGATAGAAAATAAAATAACTATTGAACAGGGATCAAAATTTATTTCTATAAATAAATCCAAGATGAGTTTAGATATAGATTTTGAAATTAAATATAAAAATATTCTTATTGGCACTCAAAGAAATAAAGTCAAAGTTTATGAAGATGATTTAACAGACATCTATAATTCTAGAACATTTTGTCTTTATGAAGATGTTGAAAAATTGAGAAAAATTGGTCTAGCTAAAGGTGGGAGTCTTGATAATGCTGTAGTAGTCAAGGATCAAAAAGTAATAAATAAAGAAGGTTTAAGAAATAAACTTGAATTTGTTAATCATAAAATTTTAGACTGTATAGGAGATCTGTATTTATCAGGTTATAGAATTATTGGATCAATTAAGTGTTCACAAGGTGGTCATGGACTAACAAATCAATTATTAAGAGAAGTATTTGATGACAAAAAAAATTATTCTATATTTGAGCTTAAAGAGAAAAATTTGCCCCACGTTTTTATTAATAAATCTCAATTAAAATCAATAGCATAAAAGTTAGAATTTTTTTTAAATTCTGATAAAAATCTAAAATGCATTACCTAATAAAATATTTCTTTATTTTATTATTTATTTTTGTCTTAGCTTGCAAAAATAAAGAACCTGCAAGTTCAATAATTGAAGAGACAAGTATAGATCTTCAAATGATAGAAGCATATAATAAAGGTTTACAAGAACTAGACAGAGGAGACGTAATAACTGCTGCAAAAAAGTTTAATGAAGCTGAACTATTATATCCACAGTCAAAATGGGCTGCAAGATCTTCATTAATGTCGGCATATTCATATTACTCACAAAACTATTATAGTGATTCAATTAGGGAATTAAAAAGATTTTTAAAAACCTATCCAAACCACAATAGAGAAGATTATGCATTTTATCTTTTAGCAATGAATTATTACAATCAAATTATAGATGAAAAAAAAGATTTAGAACCTCTTTTAGAAGCCAAAAAACATTTTGAATATGTTATTGTGAAATATCCAAAAACTGATTATGCGCTAGATTCAGATTATAAAATAGGAGTAATTGAAGAAATACTTGCATCAAAAGAGATGTATTTAGCAAAATACTACATTGAAAGAAAAAAATGGATTCCTGCAATTAATAGATATAAAATTATTTTGGAGAAATATCAGACTTCTATTTATATTGAAGAAGCATTACATAGGTTAGTTGAGTTACACTATAGAATCGGCTTAATAGATGAGGCTAAAAAATATGCGAACTTGCTTGGATATAATTATCAATCAAGTTTATGGTATGAACATTCATACAAAGTTTTTAATAAAAATTATAAGAAATTATCAAAAATAAAAAAAAAGAAAAAAAGTTTAACTTTAGAAAAAATTAAGTCACTACTTAAGTTATCAAATGAGTAGTAATTCTATTAAAAAAAAATATTTATCAAAAATTAAGGAATTGAAAAAACACAATCGATTTTATTACGGAGAGAGCAATCCTAAAACTACTGATAAAGAATATGATAATTTAAAAAAAGAAATATTAGAACTAGAGAAAAAATATAAATTTTTAGAAAGCGATGAATCTCCATCCATATCAGTAGGATACAAGCCCTCAAAAAATTTTATTAAATCAAAACATAGAGTTCAAATGCTTTCTTTAACAAACGCATTAAACAAAGAGGACTTGAAGAATTTTGAAAAGAAGATTTTTAATTTTTTGAATTTAAACAAAAAAAATATTCTTGAATATAGTGTGGAGCCAAAAATAGATGGAATTTCAGCTTCTTTGACATACAAGAATGGACAATTGATTTCAGGCTTATCCAGAGGAAATGGTATTGAGGGTGAAGTAATTACAGAAAATCTAAAAACAATTGCAGATATTCCAAAAAAGATTAGTTCTAAAAATTTTCCAAAAGACATAGATATAAGGGGAGAGGTATTTATATCAAATAATGATTTTGAAAAGATAAAAGATAATTTTGCCAACCCTAGGAATGCAGCATCTGGATCCCTTAGACAAAAAAATCCAGAAATTACAAAAAAAATACCATTGAAATTTATTGCTTATACTTTTGGTCATTTTAAAAATTTTAATTTAAAAAAACAATCAGACTTTTTAAGGCATTTAAAGGAATGGGGTTTTAAAATAAGTAAATTTAATAAGATAATTTCGAGACCAGATGCTCTAGTAGAATATTATAAGGAATTTGAAAAAAAAAGGTTTAATTTTGAATACGATATTGATGGTCTAGTTTATAAGATTAACGATTTTAATTTACAAAGGAGATTAGGCTCAGTAGCTAATGCACCTAGATGGGCAATAGCACACAAATTTTCTGCCGATAGTTCATTTTCTAAAATTTTAAATATTGAAATTCAAGTTGGAAGAACTGGTGCTCTAACTCCTGTCGCTAAAATCAAACCAGTAAATATTGGAGGGGTTGTTGTATCTAATGCTACTTTACACAATGAAGACGAAATAATAAGAAAAAATATTAGAAATGAAGATATAGTTAAAATAGAAAGAGCTGGCGATGTAATTCCACATGTAATTTCTGTTGATTTAACTAAAAGAAGCAAAGATTCAAAAAAATATGTTTTTCCTGATAAATGTCCATCATGCGGATCTAAAGTAGTAAAAGAATATAACTCAATTACAAAAAAATATGACGCAGCAAAGAGATGCCCTACCGAAGGATTTAAATGTGAAAAAATTGCTATAGAAAAAATAAAACATTTTGTCTCTAAAAAAGCTTTAAATATCGATGGATTAGGAAAAAAAGTTGTAGAAAAATTTTTGGAACTGAAATTAGTAAAATTGCCTCAAGATATTTACAAATTAGATTATTATACAATAGAAAAATTAAATGGTTGGGGAAAATTATCAGCATCTAATCTAAAATATGCGATAGAAGACTCGAAAAAAATAAATTTAGATAAATTTATTTATGCACTAGGTATAAGACATATTGGCCAAGAAAATGCAAAACTACTTTCACAGCACTTAAAATCAGTAAAAAATTTTTATGAAATGTCAAAGGATTTTGATTTTAATAGTTTATCAAATATTGATGGTATTGGCGAAACACAAATTAAATCTCTTAAAAATTTCTTTTCAAATAAAGTAAATTTAAGTGTTATCAACGAATTAAAAGACTTTATGGAAATAAATAACAATGTTCAAAATGTTCAAGGAAAATTTAAAAATAAAACTTTTATGTTCACCGGCAAACTTGAGGATATTAGTAGAGCAGAAGCAAAATCATTGGTTGAAAGAAATGCAGGTAAAATTGTAAGCAATGTTGGTAAAAAGTTAGATTATTTAGTAGTTGGGAAAACCCCAACTAATCGAAAAATAATCCAAGCAAAAGAACTAAAAGTACAAATAATCAATCAAAAAGAATGGAAAAAAATGTTAAATTAAATTTAACAACCATTTTTTTTCTTTAAAATTTAAAAATTTTGAAATTTTTGAGTAAACCTCCAAGTGATATTTAAATAAATAATTTTTCTCAAATTTGTTTAAAAGTTTAAAATTAATTAAGTCAATATCAATTGGTACAAAAGTTAAGTTTTTAAAGAAAATATTCTTATTGAGTTTACTTATAAAAACCAAGTTCTCAATTCTAATTCCAAATTCATTTTCTTTATAAAAACCAGGCTCGTTGCTTAATATCATTCCAGGTTTTAAAAGAACCTCATTATATTTAGAAATTGCTTGTGGTCCTTCGTGAACATTTAAGAAAAAACCAACACCATGGCCTGTTCCATGAGCATAATCTAAATTGATTTTATTTAAAAAATATCTTGCTTTTTTATCAATACTTTTGCCTGTTTGAATTTTATTTAAATTTGTATTTGCAACAGCAATATGGCCTTTTAAAACTCTTGTAAAAATATCTTTAATTTTATTTGAGGGCTTATTGAAACACAAGGTTCTTGTTACATCTGTTGTGCCATATTTATATTGACCACCCGAGTCACATAAAAATATATCATTTTTTTTAATTTTTCTGTTAGCAAATTTATTTGCTTTATAATGTATGATTGAGCTATTTGGACCTGATCCTGCAATAGTGTTAAAACTCGGAAAGAGATAATTACTATTTTGTTTTCTAAATTTTTCTAATTTTTTTTCTGTATCAATTTCTGTAAAATTAAATTTTTTATTATTTTTAATCCAATAAATAAACTTTGTTAGAGCCGCCCCATCATATATATGTGTTTTAATCATATTTTTTATTTCTGTTGAATTTTTAATTGCTTTCATCTCATAACAAGGATCGACAAAATTTTTACAAATAAATTTAGAGTTAATTATTGACTCGTAAAATACTGAACAAGTTGACTCGTCTATACAGAAACTTTTTCCAGGTAATTTATTAATTAAACTAACAAATTCATTAAAATGAAAAAAATTAAAATTTTTGTAAGGATATTTATTTTTTATTTTAACATTTTTATTTTTTAATGAAAAAAAAAATATTTTCTTATTTTTTGTCAAAATAATTTGACAGTTTGGTATGGGACTATACGGGTTATCTTTTCCTCTCAAATTAAGCAACCATGCGATGTTTTCAGGAGCACTTATGAATATATTGTCTATTTTTTGTTTCTTAAGATTTACAATTAATCTATTAATTTTTGAATTTACACTTTCACCGACAATTTTATCACTCAAAGCATAGAATGCTTTTTTTGGATAATCATTTTTTTTATTTGAGTCTATAAGGTCAATTAGATTTTGATTTAACGGAAATAAATTGCAACTAACCTTAAAGTTTCTTTTTAATGAAGTATTAGTAAATAATTTAGGATCAAAGCCCAAAAGTAGTTTATTGTTATATTTTCTTAATAGATCATGAGGAAGCGATTTTGGAATTTCAATTATTTTGAAATTTTTTCCAGACTCTATTTTTGATTGCAAAGTATATCTTCCGTCAACAAAAAGAAAATTTTTATCTTTTAGTATGATTGCTAAGCCAGCAGAACCAGAAAAATTTGAAATTGTTTTGAGTCTGTTAGGAAAGGCATATTCAGAAAAAAATTCATCATTTTTTGGCACAATATAACCATCTATATTGTTTAATTTTATTATATTTCTTAATTTATTGATTTTGTTATCAATCACTTAAATTTAATTTTTTTTTGATATCTTATCCAACCTGGGCTTTTAATCTCACTTTTAAATTCTATGTCTTGATTAAATTCAAAATCATCAGTTTGGTCCTCTGAAAAAAAATTGTTTTTTTCAAGATATTCATTTGGAAGTTCATCTATAAATCGAGAAGCCATACTATCCATCCAATCTCCTTGGTAAAATCTATTCATAGAAAAAGATATATTAGCTAGCTTTTTTGTTCTAGTAATTCCTACATAGGCCAATCTTCTTTCTTCTTCTAGTCCTTTTTCACCTTTTTCTTCAATTGATTTTTGATGGGGAAACAACCCTTCTTCCCAGCCAGGTAAAAAAACCACATCAAATTCGAGGCCCTTAGAGGCGTGCATAGTCATTAAATTTACTTTCTGCCCTTCCCAATTCTGATCTATGGAAGTTGCCAAGGCAACATGTTCTAAAAAACTCTCAAGATTATCAAATTCCTTCATGGCGTTTAATAATTCTTTGATATTTTCCAATCTATTTTCATTTTCTAAATCTTTTTTGTTTTTTAACATCTGGCTATAACCAGACTCATCGAGAATAGTTTGTAATAATTTTATATGATCTATTTTTTTTATATTAAAATCATCCCGCCATTTTTTGATCAAATTTAAAAATGAACTTAATCCTATTTTTGTTTTAGGTTTAATTTTATTATTCTCTAAAAGATTTTTTGAAGCCACCTCTAATGTTATTTCATTTTTTTTTGCATATTCATTAATTTGCTTTATTGTGCTATCTCCAATCGATCTTTTAGGAATATTTATTGTTCTTTCAAAAGATAAATCATCCTGAATTTGATAAATAATTCTTAGGTAAGCAATACAATCTTTAATTTCTGCTCGCTCATAAAATTTTATCCCTCCAATAATTCTATAAGGTAGTCCAATTTTTAAAAAACGTTCTTCAAATTCCCTTGTTTGAAAAATTGCTCTTACTAATATCGCAATATTATTAAGTGAATATTTTTTTTTTAATTTTTCTATTTGATCTCCAACTCCAGTAGCTTCATCTTTACCATTTTTATAACAATTTAAAGAAA
>Ga0187833_10003946_pt1 | contig 14701 bp, 20 predicted proteins | sample ETNtaG_37_FD_167968 | JGI IMG/M metagenome (GOLD analysis project Ga0187833, IMG submission 167968) | Marine microbial and viral communities from oxygen minimum zone, Eastern Pacific Ocean - ETNP2014_SV_400_PacBio MetaG (Illumina Assembly) | ecosystem: Environmental > Aquatic > Marine > Hypoxic... | reverse complement strand
TTTGGCCTTTTCCATTTTGAAAGGCCCGGATATAATCTCCACAATATCACTTTTTTGAATATTAACTTCTCTCCTAACCTGCTCAAGCATATGCTCGATCTCACTATAAGAGACAGGCTTGTTTAAAATGCCCCTAGCATAAGGAACATTAAATGCTGCCTGTTCAGCATCAGTCTTGTTTCCGGCTTCTAAGAAAATATAACCTCGCATGCCATGCGGCCTTATGACAGAATACACTTCAAGTTTCTTTCTTTTAGCATTGCTTGTAACAAAATCCATAACCTGATCTTCTCGGTTGGCAGTTGTTCTAAGAGCGTATATGATTGTGCTTTCTTTTTCTTCTTCTGTTTTTTTTCCTTCTTCCATTTTTAGATTGTTAATAAAATATGAGATATTTTACTTAATTAGGAAAAATTTCGCTTTTTTAATAATTAATGGAATTTTTCCGTGGTGAAACTAGATTTTTAAACTTTAAAATTTAAAATACCGAGATTTCTAATATAGAACTTTTTAACCCTTTATAAAGTTTTTTAATCCTGCTGTCTATGGGAATATCAGCAATTTAAGCATTGTTATAATGAAGCCGATCATACCGATGATTATTATCCCCAAGCCTGAAACCTTTACTATTGTCTTGAATTCTGTCCTATCAGGCTTTTTTGTGACTTTTAAAACTCTCTTGCATTCTCCTGCAAAACTTTTTAACTTAAATCCCCAAGAAGCGAAATTCATTTTAATCAATAAATTTGTAAGTATAAACACTTTATAAATGTTTTTATGTTTTAAGTGTATTATCTAACTTGGATTTTATCATTTTTTAATATGCTCTGCAATTATAATAATAATTAAAAATCGAAACAAAATTACTAATCCAAGAATTCAATACCTAACTCTGATTCAATCTCCTGTTTTTTCTTGTCTGTTGTCTTAATGCCGGCTCCGGATATCTGAGAGCTTTTTACACCTGTAACTATAAGCATTGTCCTTATTGTCTTTTCCATATCCTTGTAGATCTGGGCTCCCCATATTATCCTTGCATCCTGGTCCAACTTTTCGCTGATTGTCTCAACCACTTTCCTTGCCTCATCCAGAGTCATATCTTCTCCGCCAACAACATTGATTAAAGCTCCATTAGCCCCTGAAATGTCAACATCTAACAAAGGATTAGTAATAGCCTTTTCAACAGCCTCAACAGCCCTGTTTTCAGAATCACTTTCTCCAACACCTATCAAAGCTACGCCGCCGCCTTTCATCACAGCACGGATATCGGCAAAATCCAGATTAACTAAACCAGTCTTTGTGACAAGCTCTGCAATTCCTTTTACAGCATTTGTAAGAATTTCATCAGCAACCTTAAAAGCGGTATGCAACGGCAAGTCTGGTGCTAATTCTAACAATTTATCATTAGGAATGACAATCAAAGTATCTACAATCTGTTCCATCTTCTCTAAGCCTAAAACAGCATTTTCATATCTTCTCTGGCCTTCCATGGCAAAAGGCAATGTTACAATTCCAACAGTCAAAGCCCCTAACTTTTTTCCGATTTCGGCAATTACCGGCGCTGAACCAGTTCCGGTGCCTCCGCCAAGACCGCAGGTCACGAAAACCATGTCTGCGCCGTGCAGGCTCTTCTTAATATCTGCTTCGTTTTCTCTTGCAGCCTCTTCTCCCATCCTTGGATCGGATCCTGCTCCCATTCCCTGGGTCACTTCTCTTCCGACTAAAATTTTTTTATTAGAAGTTGTATATAATAAATCCTGGGCATCTGTATTGACTGCAATGGTCTCTGCCCCTATGATGCCTACTTCTGAGATTCTCTGTATGGTGTTATTTCCTCCTCCGCCGGTCCCGACAACCTTTATTGTAGCTTTCTGCCTGGACAATAAATTTTCAAGCTCGGCATCTATATTTTCTCCGGACACTTGCACATTATCTGCAGGTGCCTGTTGAGAATTTGCATCAGACTGAGGAATATTTTGCGTATCTTGAATTTCCATATAACCACCAAAAAACTAGTACTAATTTACTTATATTTAAATTTATTTATTTTTTTTGCTCTTTTTCAATAACAAATTCTATTTTTTTAATATTTGGGATTATGCCTGTTAATTTCTTGTTCATCCCTTCTTTCACTGCATCATTCAGTTCCTGCTTTAAGTTGACCTTTGCATTTCCCTCTTTCACCTCGACATTGCAATCCTTGATTCCAAATCCCAGCTTAAGGTAGGCCTTGATTTTTTCACTGTCATCACTGACTATCTTATTCACCTTGATATCATAGGTTATCTCTTTTCCGGATAGAGGGTGGTTGAAATCGACCAAAGTCCTTCCTCCGGAAACTGTCTTTATGATTCCAAAAACATTGTCAATATTTACCTGCAAGCCTGGCATTGGCTGTATTTTCTGCTTCTTAAATTTGCTTGTGGGTATCAATTGTATTAATTTTGCATCCTTGTTTCCAAAAGCCTGTTCAGGCTTTAGCTCAACTTTAAACTCTCCCGGCTCCTTGCCGATCAAAGCCTCATCCAGGCCCTTCAGAACATGCTCCTGTCCGATGCATATGATAACAGGACCGTAATCAGAATTTTCATTAAACAAGTCGTTATCTTTTGCAACCTTCTCCTGTGTTGTATCAAACACTATATTGTCATCTTTAATTATTCCTGTGTATTCTACTTCCGCAAAATCATTCTTTTTCATTGCCATTTTTCATAGAAAAATATATTTTGGAACCAGACAATGATTTATAAAGATTTCTTATTTTTCGAAGAAAAATAAAGATCTAGGAACTGTGATTTTAAATCGCGAAGCGATTTATGGCTTTCCTTTGACTATGATTTCTTATTTTTATCCGAAACAAAACCTTTGATGTCATCAACAACTTCTTTTACTGTAGTGAAGCTGGTGTCAATGACCATATCATAAAGCTTTTTATCGCAGTAATCAACCTTGTAATATTTCTTATACCTTTTCATTTCGCTCTCTTCTCTTTTTCCAATATCTCTTGTTATCTCTTCCATATTCTTTCCCTTTTCGTGGCTTCTTTTATCTTTTAATATCCTTTTTGCCCTTATCCAATCATCGCAATCCAGAAAAATCTTTACATCAGCCTTTTTTATGAAGAATGCAGTCAATCTGCCGTCAATTACAAAGTTTTTTTCTTTTTTTCCCAATTCTATCTGCTTTTTATCCAGTTCTTTGTCTATATTTTTGTCTTTTTCAGCTTTCTTGCCCAGTTCCAATAAGCTGATGCCGCGTTCTTTTGCCATCTTCCTCATCAAGTCTCCTATAGAATAATGCTTTAGCTTGAATTCTTTGGCAATGGCTTTTGCAACAGTGCTCTTGCCAGAACCAGCCTTACCTGATATTGTTATTATCATAAGAATTATTATTTGAAAAGAACTTTATAAAGTTTATTGAAATAATTAGGGAAAGATAGTGCATTAAAATAATAAAAAACAAAGTATTCTAGGCTCGGCCATTGACGCCTCGCATCAATGTGGCCCTCATTGGAGCCACAACGTAGTCGCCCGCAATGTGGCGGGCGTAATTCTGCGCAGCATTAATGGCTGCGCCTATCTTTCTTTTTTATTTTAAATTTTTTTATTGTCATTTTAATATTACCTAATAGAAATCTTTTTAAAACAGATTAGACTAACCTTAGAATATGAAAAAGAATCTTCTTGAGAAGGCCAGCATCTTCCTGCTAAAAAAAGGATTTACTGTCAAAAGCCTGACAAGAAGCTGCTTTGATATTCTTGCAAGAAACAAGGAAAGGATCCTATTGATAAAGGTATTAGAAGATGCAAATTCAATAAGCCATGAGTTTGCAGAAGAGATGCACAAGATTTCTGCCTGCATAACTGCAACTCCGATGATAATTTCTGAAAAAGCATCTGACATGCTCCAGGATAATGTTGTCTACACAAGATTTGACATCTGCACATTGAATCTGGATACGTTCATGAACTGCATCAACAACAAGCTTCCTTTGATAAAAAGAACACAGGCTGGCCTGACAGCATCTTTATTGGGAGATAAATTAAAAGAAAAAAGAGAGCAATTGGGCTATTCATTGAATTATCTGTCAAAAAGCATCGGAGTAACTTCAAGGATGGTATCAAAATATGAGAATGAGGACAGCGAAGTCACCATAAACAAGGCCATGAAGATATATGATATCTTTGGCCAGGAAGTGTTCAACCAGGTGGACATATTCTCAAAGATAGAAAACATGCATTTCACAACAAAAACTGAATTCTCAAAAAAATATATTAAATTAGGGTTTAATGCGACAGATGCGAACAAGGTGCCGTTTGACATCATAGCAAAAAAAGAGGATGAACTGATCTTAACGGAAATTGGCGACAAGACAAATCCGCAGATGCAGTCATTATCAGAATTATTGGATGCAGACAATCTGGTCATCTTCAAGAAGAAGAAGCCAAAAGACATGCCAGCTGTAACAAGGAAGGAGTTCCTTGAATTTGAACAGTCCAACCAGTTGATTAAGTTCCTGAAAGAATTCTAAAGCAAACTGTATTATTATTCCAAAACCCTTGGATTGAGCTTGTCAAAATAAGCTGCTTTTTCCCTTTCACTCAATAAGCTTGTAAAGCCGAATGTTGATCCTTCCTCTGCTAATTTTATTTTTTTGTTATAGCCGCCTTTCAGGGCGTAAAAAGAGCAGATCCTGAAATCAGGGCTTATCTCAATAATACTGTCTTTTTTATCCCAATGCAATTCCACCATCTTCTCATTCTTATTTTTTGACAGAAAAGCGCTGTGGATACCTGTTTCGGGAAAATAATATGTCAGATATAGCTTATCTTTTATCTTTTCGATCTCGTTTGCTATCTTCTCCGGTTCTGCAACATCAGCTGCCCCGAAATTTTTAGCCCCTACGGATTTCAGGCCGGCAATCCTTGAAGCGCAATTATTGAACAGGTTCTTTAATGTGTTTTCATTCAGCAATATCCTTACATTGACACTATCTATTTTCTTTGAAAGCTTTAGTTTTATGTTTTTGTATTTTTTATTGAATAATTGGATCAGTTTCTCAACTTTTGGAATATACTTGTCCAGGTCATGCTTCCATTCTGCATAATACCTGTCAATTTCAGCTGAAACCCTTATTACCTGAGAAAAGTCCTTGCCAAAATGATTTATATCCTTCTGGCTTATTTTTGATAAGATATCATTATTTACCATTAATATTATTTATTGGATTGTAGTTATTTAAATGTTTTGGGAATTAAGCAGCAGGAGTTTGCATTATTCCAAATGGTAATATAAATTCATATTCTAATTTAGATGCAGATTTATTTGGGTTTATTCTATACAACTTGTACCCCTCACCTATGAGGTTTGCGTGATTCACAACCGTAAAAATCGCGCTTCTCAAAATAGCCTCTGGACTGCTACCATAATATGAAACTAATTCAGCAAGTCTTGATTGACTTCTTGATGGTAAGTTAGCTTCAACATCCGAAACTGGATGTCCTGGTGGCGCAGGAGGGATATTTAAAATTTGTCCACTATTTGCTATTTCAGGATGTTCATATAAAAATAAATGGGGTCTTTCTCTTCTGGTTTGAGGTCCCATTACATAATATCTCATAAGATTAAACAGCATACCTATCCCACATTCTACATATAAGTCACGCATTGATTGATCTTCTCCAAGTATTCCATCTAAACCAACTCTCAATTCTGGTGAAATTTGCGTTCTAAAAGGCAGAGTACCTTCAATAATTTCTGTATCATCCATGAATTTTGGTATGTTCATTTACTTTTTAAATATATCCCTTTTTGATAGTAACATTCATACATCTAAAAAACTTTAAATAAACATGCAAATTCCACTTTTCTATGAAAATAATAGCAGATCTCCATATACATTCTAAATATTCCCGTGCTACTTCCAAGAATCTGGATCTGCAGAACTTAGAGAAGTATGCTCGTATCAAAGGGGTTAATCTTCTTGGAACTGGAGATTTTACGCATCCTGTCTGGTTCAAGGAATTGAAAGATAATCTAACTGAAGATGGGTCTGGAATCTTAAAATCTAAGACTGGCTTTGATTTTCTTCTTACTGTAGAATTATCAAATATTTATACCCAGAATGGAAAAGGGAGAAGAATACACAATGTTATTTTAGCGCCTAATTTTGAGGTTGTTTCTCAAATTAATTCAGCTCTTGGTAAAAAAGGTAGGTTGGATTATGACGGAAGGCCTATATTCGGCTTTAATTGTATAGAATTAGTAGAGATGATGAAAAATATAAGTGAGGATATAGAAATTATCCCTGCACATGCCTGGACTCCCTGGTTCTCTATATTTGGCTCTATGTCTGGCTTTGATTCAATAAAAGAATGTTTTGAAGATCAGGCAAAGCACATACATGCAATTGAAACTGGTTTAAGCTCAGACCCTGAAATGAATCATAGGCTGAGCATGCTTGATAATATCAACTTAGTTTCTTTTTCAGATGCTCATAGCTTTTGGCCATGGAGAATTGGTCGTGAGGCAACCATATTTGATACAAAATTAACTTACAAAGAAATACTGGATGCTATAAGGACTGGAGATGGTTTAACAGAAACTGTAGAAGTGAATCCAAACTATGGAAAATATCATCTGGATGGGCATAGGGCTTGTGATGTCTGTCTGGAACCAAAAGAATCTAATAAAAATAAAAAAATCTGTCCGAAATGTAAAAAACCAATGACAATTGGAGTCTTAAACAGAGTTGAAGAGCTTGCAGACAGGGAAGAAAACTTCAAACCAAAAAATGCAAAGCCATTCAGATCTTTGATTCCACTTTCAGAGATTCTTTCAAAAGTAATTGGCTATGGAGTTGCAACCCAAAAGACATGGAAAGAATTCAATAACCTTATCAAGAATTTCCATACTGAGTTTAATGTTCTTCTGGAAGCTTCTTCAGAAGATTTGAAAAAAGTGACAGATGATAAGATTGCAGATGCCATTATAAAAATAAGGGATAATGATTTTGAAGTTAAGCCAGGCTATGATGGAGTTTATGGAGAATTGATCCTGGAACAGAGCGAGATAATCAAAAAAAAGCAGAAAAATCTTTCGGACTTTTCCTGATTTTTCGACGTGAAAACGAAAGGTTTAAATATAACCTTCAGTTTATCCCAAAACTATAAGACGGGTGGTTTAAGATTTATCGTCTTAAAAAAGAGTAGGAGGGATAAAAAATGTCAAAAGTTATATCAAAGACAGGAGTAAAAAGAGCGAAAGGATTTCTATATTTCTTGGATAAGAAAGGAAATGTTGCTAGAGTCCAAATGGCAAGAGCCGGCAAAAAAACAAGTAAAAAGCAGCAGGTTGTTGCAAAAGTCGGAATTAAGAGGAAATCTGGCTATCTTTACTTCATAGACAAGAAAGGAAATGTCGCTGAAGCAAAGATGCAAAGAGGCAGAAAGAAAAAAAGATAAACTATTTCTTTTTATTTTTTTTATTATTCAACAGCTCCAATAGCATAAGTTCTTGCCAAGTGTTCTAAACCTCTTTCACCCACTTGTTCTCTCCAGATTGGAGACCACGATCTGCTTTGTACTGCATGTATCATCGCAGGATGCTTACTAGGCCACACTATTGTATTATCAATTGCAGAACCAAATACATCTCCGAGTGGGTAACCAAAAAGAATACCTTTGACTAGATGATGCTCCTGCATGGATAAAGTTCCAGCTTCAATCTTTTTCAAAATTTCTAAATATAAGCTAACTATTTCAGCAGAATTACCTACAAGTAAATGATCATTTTCACTAGGTTGAACAGTCAATCCATAATCTCCTAATTCTAGTACTGGATCTCTATCGAATGGTACTGCTTTAACTTCACCAAGAGGTTTGCAATTGCTTGCAATTAAAGAACATATATATCTAGTTCTACCATATGAAGGTACAAACATTAACATTTCACTTGGGAGATCTCTACGAGGTGGGCTGGCATTTACTACTCTTTGAAATTCATCCAAGTTGTTCCAAGAAAAATGTCTTAATTGTAATAAGCTTCTTTGGGACTGTTCCATTGTATGAAAATAATCACTAGGCAAATATCCAAAATTCCAAGGTTGATCATAGCTAAATCTTGGTTTCATGAACTAATGTAACCTTATTCAATTTAAAAATCTATTTAAATTAAGAAAAAAGAAAATAAAAAAAATAAATTTATTCTACAGTTACTGTTCCTTTTGTCCTTAATTCCAAGGCTTCATAATCAACTGTGCCTGCTTCATCAAAAGTCATTTCAACTGTTTCTCCTGCCTTCACATACTCTGCCTTGAAGGTTCTTCCATCTCTCATGAAATTTAGTGTTAAACCACTATCACCTTCATTCAGCCAAGCAACTGTTGAACCGGCGCTTACTTTCAGTTCCTCAGGGTCAAATCCCTCTGCGCCTAGAATCCTTACATCACCGCCAGCAGCTGCTGGTTCTTCCATAACTTCTCCAGCAGTGTCTTCTTCCATAGACTCTCCGTCTGAATCTTCCATAGCACCTTCATGCTCTTCAGCCGGTGCCTGTGGTTGTGGTGTTTCTACAGGCTGTGCTTGTGGCTATGAAGCACACGCACTCAAAAATAACACTAGAATTAATCCAATAGCATATATTATTTTCATTGTTTATCACCAATTTAGTTTTATTACCTTTTTATTCGTTGTTTTATTTAAATATTTTTTGCTTTTTTGGAACTCAAAAGGGCCTCTACGCTAGCTTTAGCCACCTCTATCTGCTTTTTGCTGGGTTTTTGGGTTGTTATCTTCTGGAGCCATAACCCTGGTTTTATTAAAAGGTTTATCAAAGGGTTTCCCTGGAACTTATCGCTTAACTTCAACAATTCATATGAGATTCCTGCAATCAAGGGAATGAATGATATCCTTAGGAAAAATAATATGATTTTTCTTAAAAATATGTTAAGACCTATAAAATTAGGGAAAAGATAAATGACTAGAGATGGCAGAACCGAGAAAACAAGGATGCTTATGATCAAGACTATCATTATGAAAGAAGTTCCGCATCTTGGGTGCAAAGTTTGATATTTTCTTATATTTTCTATGGTTAGCTTTTTATTATGTTCATAGCAGTGCACTGACATATGCTCAGCGCCATGATACTGGAAAAGCCTTCTCACATCCTTCATGAAAGAGATTGTGATTATGTAAGCTAAAAAAACCAAGATTCTTATGATCCCATCAACGAGATTAAAAGCAAAAGGGCTGCTTTCTTCCTTAAATCCGATGATAGTTGTAAGGAAATAAGGCAAAGCTACAAAGAATAATATTGCGATTAAAAAAGAGACTCCAATTGTAAATGCAAACTGGCCTTTTGTTATCTTATCATCTTCGTCAGCAGCCTGGTCAGCAGACCACATCAGGGTTTTCATCCCAATAACAAGCATATCAACCATGTTTATGAAACCCCTTGCTATGGGCAGTTTAAGGATCTTTGACTTTCTCTGCTTTATCCTTGTTTTTTTTGTTATTATCTTTTTTCCTTTCCTAACAGCGACAGCATAATGTGTTTGGTTCCTTATCATCACTCCTTCTATCACTGCCTGGCCGCCAATACTTTCTTTTTTGGTCATTTTTCAACATAAAATTATTTCTGGTTTAAATTATTTTTTAATTGGGATACACATAAAAGTTTAAATATCTATCTTATTCTCTAAATAGTATGAAATGCCCTTATTGCAGCCATAAAGAGACAAAAGTCAATGATAAGAGGGAGACTGAAGACCTTGCTGTCACAAGGAGAAGGCGAGAATGCCTCAAATGCAAAAAAAGATTTACAACTTATGAAAAAACAGAAGAATTTGAAATGGCTATAGTCAAGAAGGACGGAAAAAGGGAAAGATTTGACAGGCATAAGCTTCTTTCCGGGATATTGAAATCATGTGAGAAAAGGCCTGTAAGCATGGAAAAGATTGGAGAGATTGTTGATGATATTGAAGCAGATCTGAAAGAAAAAGGAGAAAATGAGATTCCTAGTAAGAAATTGGGCCAGATGGTCATGAGAAAACTAAAATCCCTTGACAAAGTCGCTTACATCAGGTTTGCTTCTGTTTATCGCGAGTTTGAAGATTTGGAAAGCTTTAATGAAGAATTAGACAAGTTGCAGAAAAAATGATCGCAAGTTCTTAAAACTACTAAACAGTAGTCAAGAAATAACAAATTATTTAAATCATAATATTCAACCTTTTTATATGACTTTATTCAACATAATTACTGATCTCGGAAGTACTTTTGTTAGTGGTAAAGATGCAACCTATGTTAAAAATGGAAGTACTTATGTAAGGGTTGATGGTAATTATTTAAATCCAGGTGATATGGTTTTATTTAGAAAAGATTGCATCACCAAAGGATTAGATGAAGTTGATAGCGTACTTGATGGAAGAAGAGATACGTATAGAGAAGCAAAATTAAAATTATTTGAATTAAATGAAAATGGAATTTATGTTCCCAGATTAAGAACTAATATCATTAGAGGAATAGAAGGTGCTAATCCAGATATAGAAGATAAAATTCTTAGAAATGGTGACCAAGATTTTGAACCAAAAGAATATAGACCTTTAGTGGATCTCACTCATGAGGTAGTATCTGATTACGCAGACAGGCAAGGTTTAAATGGTCCAAAATGGTTGACGGTCTTGAATTGGGTTAAAGGAAATGTTGTAGCTCCTGCTGAAACTAGATATTTTGAAGCTTTGGCAAAGATAAATCCAGAGTTTAATGTAATTTATAGAAGTTTTTCTGAAGGTGGTGAATTTAAGGATGCTTATGAATATTATATAAAAGTTAGAAAAGGTATTATGGCTTATCTTGCAAGATTAACACAGAGAGAGGGTGATGGAGCTCAAACTAGGTGGGGTCAATCAAAAGGTGGTACAATAGGAGAAGAAATTGAGCTCGTACTTGAAGAATTTGGCACAGACATAGAATCTCAATTCGTTGATGCAAATATAGTAACAATAGAAAGAGTGAAAAAGGCTAAGGAACGTGGTGTTAAATCTAGAAGAGGAAGTTCACCTCATCTTTTTAGGGGAATTTACACAGGAACAGAAAATCCTGAAAACAGGCAAGTATTATCTATTGGAGATATTGACCTTGAATCTAAAGTAGCGCAAGAACTATTAAAGAGATTTGTGTTGAATATGGTTTTCCAATAAATATGATGGTAGATTATGTCCTCGAGATTGGGCTTGGGAGGGATATAGTTAATGAACAAGGACATGCTACATTAGACGAGGCAGGATTACCAAGACCTGGTCAAATTGGAGCTTTTTTGGATGAAAGAGCCGGTTCATTGGGAATAAATACAGATTCATGGCCTCTAAAGTATAGAAAAAAATTTGCAACTCTTATTACCAGACAAGAAAAAACGTTATTAAATCAAAGAAGAGCAGGTGTTGAAGATTTACAAAGAATAGCAAGACGAGTTATCGAAGCCATTAAAGAATAAATTTATTAATAATGTCTGAATTCTAATATAGTAAAATGATATTAGGATTAACTGGCAAGAATGCATCCGGAAAAGGAGAAACAGCTGAGTATTTGAAAAGCAAAGGCTTTGTTTATTTTTCATTATCCAATGAGCTGAGGGAAGAGCTGAAAGAAAAAGGTATTTCAGAATCAAGGGAGAATTTAATAGATTTGGGAAATGAGTTGAGAAAGAAGTTCGGAACAAAACATTTAGCATCTAAAATCAATAATAAAATTTCAATAGAAAAAAATGGAAATAATTTTGCTGTTGATAGCATAAGAAATCCCGGAGAGATCCTGGAACTAAAAAAAAATAAAAACTTTATTTTACTTGGGATTGATGCTCCTGTTGAACTTAGATATGAAAGGGCCAAGGAAAGAGGCCGGGTTGGAGAAGCAACAACCTTACAGCATTTTATCAAGCTGGAGGAAAGGGAAAATTTTAATAAAAGTGCTAATCAACAACTGGATAAATGCCTTGAAATGGCAGATAAAGTCATTTTTAATAATAGATCATTGGAAGAGTTGCATAAGAAAATAGATTCATTTTTAAATGGATTGTGAAAATTGATAATATGCCTTCGGCATAAAATAGTCGCGCCTGCAATGGCGCGACATTTATAGTATAAAATTAAATAATAATTGTGAACTAAAAAATGCCAAATAAAAGAGCAACCTGGGAAGAGTATTTCATGAACATAGCTAAAGAGGCTGCAACTAGAAGCACTTGTGACAGGAAGCATGTTGGAGCTGTCATTGTCCGTGATAAGACCATTTTATCTACAGGATATAATGGATCTATGAGGGGAATGCCACATTGTGATGAATCAGGGCATATTATGGAGAATGACCATTGTGTTGCAACCATACACGCAGAAGCAAATGCTGTCTTGCAGGCAGCCAAGAACGGGATTATGATCGACAATTCGGAGATCCATATAACTGCAAGTCCTTGCTGGGCCTGCTTCAAGATGCTTGTAAATGCAGGCATCAAAAAGATATATTACGGAGAATTCTACAGGGATGAAAGAATCTTTGAAACTGCAAAAAAACTTGGAATAGAGTTAAAGCATATTGAAGTTGACCAGAGTAAGTTGTAATGGAGAAAACAGATTCTTACTGGAAAAAGAAACTTTCTCCGGAACAATATAAAATTCTTAGAGAAAAATCAACTGAACTTCCTTTTACTGGTAAATTATTAGGCAACAAGGAAAAAGGAGTTTATTCCTGTGCTGGGTGTGGTGCTGAATTGTTTTCTTCGGATAAAAAATTTGATTCTGGCTCTGGCTGGCCATCTTTCTTTGACAAAAAAGGAAATATTGAAGAGAAATCTGATAAAAGTTTGTTCACGCGCAGGACTGAAGTCTTATGCAAAAAATGCAAAGGCCATCTAGGGCATGTCTTTAATGATGGCCCTAAGCCGACTGGCTTGCGTTATTGCATCAATTCTGCTGCTTTGAAGTTTAAGAAGAAATGAGGCTTTAGTTAAAAAAATAAACCTAAAATCCTGGAGGATTTGGATCTGGGTTTCCCATTCCAGATAAATCTTTTACTCCACTAAGGCCATCGTGATTAAAAGACCAGTGCAACGAACCTGCCATTGGACCACTATATTCCCTTGTAAGTGCTGTCAATGTTGCCCTCGCTCCTAAACTTGGCGCACTTGAATCAGAACTCAAGCAATCTACCCTGATTTCATAAGTGCCAGGAACCGGACTCATTAAAGTTGTGGTACCCCATTGCCCCTTGTAATCTTCTATAGGTCTTCTCCATATTAGTGATCCATTTGAGCTAAGAACTGTTTCTGTAAGATCTCCATCTCCTTGTTCACATGCATAAGTTACCTGATATAATTGGCCAGTCTCAACCTCTAAGTTGCTTTGCCCTACATTTGTTCCTATATAATCGAAAAAAGCAGGTTTAGGTTCATAAGAACTGTTTATTTGATTTAGTAGATGAACCGATGTAACATCTACAAGATCTCCAGGTATTTAATCAGATAAACCCACAACTGCATAAGTTCTAGATTCAGTAGCTCTTTCAGTCGATTGTCTTGCACAACCAAATGTTGCAACCAAAGCTGTCAACCCCATAACTAACAATCTATTTGGTTTCATTATTCTAAGTTTATCCAATGTTTATTTAAATGTTTTTATGTAATGAATCAAGTAAAGTTTATCTAAGAATTTGTATACTTTTTGAGATAAACGGACTTCAAACATTTATAATTTCACTGTTTTCCCATTCTATCTCTTCCTTACACTGTCTACAATCCAGCCAATTGCAATCGTTATCAAGATTATTGGAATCCAGGGCACATCAACTGTTATTATTCCCAGATCACTTAATAACCACCACACGCCAAGCGCAAGGATGATAACTGGAAATGTCGGAAATCCTTTTCTGCCACCACAACAGCAGAAATTCCATGAATCTTTTTCTTTTTTCATTTTTTATTAACGCTTTTTCCCTGATTTTTTCTTTTTGGAAAAAATAACTAAGGTTATTGCTCCTAAACCGATAAGTATTGCCAGGAATTTCACTAAACCTCCAAGATATGGAATATTAACAAGAACAACATATATTATTATTCCTGTTATCATTGGCTTAACTAAATTCTTTTGTTTCTTGAAAAATAATTTCCCAACCCAAAGCGCTGCAATAATCTTAGATAAGTATAATGCCAGCACATACAATAACATCAAAATCATTGTAACTGGAATTCCGATTATTGTTATTGCGATCAAAATTGCTGCTAATGGAGTTGCTACTAATGCCACTATTCCGAACAAAAGTGTTTTCCAGAAATCCTTTTTGATATTACCGGTTAACCTGTTTGACAATGACGGCATTATCAACACTAAGATTATGCTTATCACCAATAATAATACAGCTCCAAATATTTTCAAAGTGATTTTGGTTACATAAGGTGAAATTTTCTTTTTAGATGGTATTTCAATTATATCTCCTTCAACCTGCTCTTCATTTAGCACTACTTTTGTATCACTAGTGTGAGTCAGATCTCCTTTGATCAATGCATCCTTGCCTAGTTTGAATTTTTCTGCTGCAACATTTACTTTGCCTTCAACAACATTATTAATATTCAATTCTCCGGCAGTCACTGCAATATCCCCTTTTACAGGCCCGTTGATGTTTATGCTTCCTGCCAATGCAAGGATATCTCCGGAAAC
>Ga0187833_10003943_pt1 | contig 14708 bp, 19 predicted proteins | sample ETNtaG_37_FD_167968 | JGI IMG/M metagenome (GOLD analysis project Ga0187833, IMG submission 167968) | Marine microbial and viral communities from oxygen minimum zone, Eastern Pacific Ocean - ETNP2014_SV_400_PacBio MetaG (Illumina Assembly) | ecosystem: Environmental > Aquatic > Marine > Hypoxic... | reverse complement strand
ATAAATCTGAGATTAAGGATGAGTTAACAGAGCTTTATAATCGTAACTTTTTTGAGCATGTACTTTTTCGTGAGATTAGTAAGGCTATGAGAGAAAAACAGCCCGTATCTTTTGTGTCTATTGATTATTTAGTTTGGGTTTTATACCCCGATGCTTGCATCGGCTTAATACGCAAACTAAATACTAAAAATACCCCGCAGCTTGCTGCGATTGGGATTTTTTATTTAGGTGAATTTAAGAAGGTTAATGATACATATGGCCATGATATAGGAGATAAGGTATTAAAAGAAACTGCTGTCTTATTGACCCGAAATACAAGAAGGGGAGATTATGTGGCAAGAATAAGCGGAGATGAGTTTGTAGTTCTCTGTCCGGATACAGATGAAAAAGGAGCGGAAAGAGTAAAGGAGAAGTTATTGTATGGACAGGTGAATCATAATGAATATATTTCTGATGATATACTAAAAATAAAGATGGATATAGGCATGGAAACAAGGAGGTTTGCAGAAGATGTTGATCCAGAAGAAGTGGTGAAACGTATGAGGAAAGAAGCGGATATAAAGATGTATGAGGAAAAAAGAAGGAGTAAAGAGGAAAAAGGCATAGATTAGTGTTTTTGTTATTTAAAGGTGTTCTATAAGATAATTCTTTAATTCTATTAACTTTAATAGTTAGTTTTGAGAATATAAAAGTATAAAAATCCTAACTTTCTGAATTCTTAATAAAATGTCTGAAATCTTATTGTTTCCTGTTAGGCCGAATGACAGCTTTGCTTCAAGGCTTGCAGAAAGTCTTAAGGAACTTGAAGCATATGGTGATGGAGATCTTAATGACAAACTGATTAATAGGAAATTTAGCGATGGGGAATATAATCCTGTAATTACTGAAGATAACACAGACGAGCCTAATAAAAGAAGATGTGAAGATAAGGATGTGTACTTGGTGTGGAGTATTACAAGCCAAATTACACCTACTGAAAGTTTTGGAAGAGTTCTACTTCTTGCAGATGCTGCTTATAGAGAAGGAGCGGATAATGTTTACTTGGTTTTGCCTTATTATTATTTTAATAGGCAGGATATTGACCCTGCTTTGAGATATACAAAAGAGTTTGATTCTGGCAATATAGAAGATATTAAGCTAAAAAAGAAACTGGGAAAAATGGAAGGACAGCCTTTTAGCCTTGAAGTTGTTGTTAAGCATTTGCATAGCGCAGGCATAAAGAAAGTGCTGACAATGGATGACCATTCTGAGCATACAAGGGAAATTTATGAAAGAATCTATGGAAGGGATGATGCTTATGTGAATTTAGATCCTTTGCCAGTATATGCGCATTATATACTTAATTCTTTGAGTAGAGATGTGGATTTAGGAGATAAAGGTAGTAATGTTATTCTCTTTGGTCCTGATAAAGGCTCTATGGATAAAATTGTTAAGGTTTATGACTTGCTTGACCTTGAATGTGCAACTAAACTACTTTTTGACAAAAATAGGCTGAAAGAGAATGACCCTAATGAGATTGAGTCTGTACTTAAAGAGTGTGATGGAGACTTGTCAAACCTTTCAAATAAAGTGGTTTTAGGGTTTGATGATCAAGGAGATAGTTTGGGAACTTTTACAAACCCTTTTATTAACTTATTTAGGAAGGAAAAGCCTAAATATATTTTTGGCTGCATATCTCATTTGATACTTCCAAATTCTGAAGCATTTACAAGGGTTTATAAAAATAGGCTTAATCTTATAGGAACAAATTCTCACCCTAATATTGCTTATCATGCAGAATTGGGAGTTTCTCAGATAACAGTTTTGGACATAACAAAGTACTTTGCTTTGGCGATGATTATGTGTGGAAAAAAAGGGAAAGACCCTTCTTTAGCTCTTAGATATTCTAAAGAAAATTTAGATGGAGTGGGTTTTCTTTATAGTCCTTTAAAGAAAGCAAACCTAATTTCTTATTCTAAGTAAATATAAATTATCCACTAACCTGCCTTTTCACGTCTTCACCAATCTTCTTTCCTAGGACAGAAGTAAGCTTTGAAAGCTCTGCTTTCCTAACATCACCTAAATCTCTTATGTTATGGAAGTAAAGCTTTCTTGCCCTTGCCCTGCCTATACCTTCAAGTCTTACTAATGGCAATAGTTGTTCTCTTACTCCATATTTGAGCCTTAATCTCACTTTGATGAGCTCTTTTATTATGGGTTTTAAGTTTAATAATTTAGATAATTCTCCTGCGCAGTAAATAAGCCAATCAGCTCTTTCAAGTTTTACTCTTATTTCGCCGGGCCGTATGCCAAAATCTTCAAGAAGAGTTTCTTCATCTTTCTCATTAATCCATTCGTAAAGCATCATGGCGGTTTTAATAGATTTTACAAAGTTTTCATAGCCAAAGTCATATTCTGAAGGTTCGTTCATAAGCAGGCTTGATGAATGTTTAAGAAGAGTTTGTTCTACCTCTTCCCTATCCTTTGACCTTACACTCAATAAAGGCTTCATCTCAATAGTGTATGAAAGCGCTTGGAGAAAGGGAAATGATTTTGTGTTTTCATCTGCTCTCTTAAGGCATTCTATGATATTACTGGCAGTGTAAGGGTCAATGTAAAGTTCTGCAATCCTTTTGCCTATGGGTGTGGCAGTATAGCTTTCTTTTCCATAATCTGAAGCTGACTGGAAGCCTGAATTGTCTGCCTGTTTTGAGCTGCATTCAAGGAAGTTCCATTCGGTGAGAAGGCTTAGCATCTCATGAATTATGCTTTCCAGTTTTTCTATGTCGCCATAATTAAATGCCCAGAATGTTTTCTTGAAAAAGTTGAATATCTGGCTTAAATCGTTCACATAGCCTGTTGCAATCAATGAAAGAAGATAAGTTCTCAGGGCAGGCTCTGCTGCGAGCTTTGACTCAATCTTTTCAGGCTCACCTAATATGTATTTCTCGTGAATCTTGTCTTTATGGCCATCGTTATTAGCGATTACAATGGCTTCGCCGTGCTTGTCATAACCAGGTCTGCCGCATCTTCCAATCATTTGGCAGTATTCAAGCACTGGTATCCAATCGAGACCTCTTGGTCCAAACCTTCTAAGATCTTTTATGATTGCCCTGAAAGCTGGCAATTGGAGTCCCATAGCAAGTGTTGGCGTGCAACATATTATTTTAACAACTCCTTTCTTAAAAGCATCCTCAATCAACTCTTTCTGTTTTCCAATAAGGCCTGCATGATGGTAAGCTATGCCTTTTTTTACACATTTGGATAATCTCTCGCACTGTTTTGTTGGCCTTGACAAGGCGTGAAGGATTTGATTGGAGAGTTCAAGCTGTTCTTTGGTTGAGGACTTGATTTCTTTAGAAATGTCTTCAGCAGCTTTCTCTGCTGATCTCTTTGTGTTAGCAAATACCAAGCATTGTTTCTTATTCTTTAATGTATCAAGAACAAGGTCTATGGCGCCGTCATTTGTTGGTGTAAGGATTTTCATAGTAACAAAGGAAAGTCATTTGGTATAAAAAGTATTCGTGGAATTTATAAAGTCTTAAACTAGGATATCTAATAATAAAAACCTTTATTATGTTCAAATTAAGTTTAGTTATTCATTAAGCAAAATTAATTGACCTTAAATGAAAACTAAAAAAATCAATCATGAAATAATCAAGAGTTTCTGTGAATTATATAACCATGACAAATCTTTGCGTACTATTGCCAAGGAAAAGAAAGATTCTCCTAATACGGTTAAGAAATACCTTCTCTTGGAAGGGATAAAGGTAAAATGTAAAAATATTGTTTATAGCACCAAAACTCATGATCACTTATTAAATGGATTATATTTAGGTATATGGGCAGGAGATGGCACTCATTATATGGACAAAGGCTATAGGATTAAGATTTGTTGTCATAGAAACAATATTGAACTAATAAATTTTATACAGGATTCTTTATTAAACTTTTTAATAAAAAAAGTAATTTACAAATAGAAAAAAAGTACAATAGAACTAACATAAGATTCAATTCAAAATTCATTTATAATTATGTTTATGATTCCCTTGATTTTGGGTCAAATAAAACACATACTGTAGGTCTTAAGAAACCAATTGATTCTTATTCAAATAGATTCTTAAGTGGCTTTCTTTTAGGCTTAGTGTTGACTGATGGATATTTAAAGGAAAGATTTTGTTTTAATACAACATCACCTAAACTAGCAGAAAATGTAAAATATATCCTTGGTAGGTTAGGTTATAAGGCTAATCTATATAAGCATAGAAGAGGAGAGCAAGGATGGAAAGATCTTTGTATGATTAGTTTAACAAAATGTGATAGTAGAAGTCTTTTGGGCATATTAAATAAAGAGTTAGAGAAAGTTGGATACAATAAAGGATTCAAGATTATAAAAGGATATTAAAAAATGGGCCCGCGGAGACTCCCAAATCCAGAGGAATTTGTGGTCTCCCTCTGGGATATTTGAACTCCGGACCTTTATCGGGCTATTGCCTCACGATGTCTAAGTCTGGTTATCAGTATCGCAATCAAAAAAACTTTTGATTCGTGCGCACCACCAGACTATGCTACGGGCCCATAGAACTAATTAGTTAATAAAGGGTTTATAAAATGCTCGGAATTTTCCATCATGTTTTTGACAAAAAATAAGCTTCGCTTGTTGTGATTTCAGAAAAGTAGAAAATTCTGAGCATGCTCAAGAATCGTTCTGTTGTTCTGATGGTTCTTGACATTTATCGTAAGATTTATAAAGATAGTATTTAAATTATACCTATAGTTAAAAAGAGGTTGATGCTAATGGTGGACAGCGATTATGAGCTTCTTCCCGAAAAGGATATACTCAAAATAAAAAGAGAACTTAATGAGCTTAAAGAAAATGAGCTTTCTTCTAAATTCTCTCCTGAAAAGATTGAAGAGTTAAATAATAATATAAAAGAATTGATTGAAGTCATCAGATTAGCAAGTGATGAAGTGAAACTTGAAAAAGTTGATCCATACATACATAGACTTAGTGTTATTGAAAAGAAGATTGATAAATCATTGTATGAGAATAAAGAGATTGCACAAGGCATAGTTGCTCTTGCTGATTTGATTAATAAGCCTGCACCACCACCTGTGCAACATCCTGCTGCTCCAGCGCCGCCTATGGAAGCGCCTGCTAATCCACCTATGCCATTAGGGTCAGGACAAAATCCTTCTCCACATCCGCCTGGAGCTCCGCCAATGCCACCGCCTTTGAATCCTCCTCCTGGACCTGGAATGCCAGCTCCTATAATGCCTATGCCTCCTGCTGGGAAGCCGCAAAAGAAAGGATTGTTTGGGGGAATGTTTAAGAAGAAGTAAGATGAACAAATCAATTTTTTCTAGTAATGAACTTAATCCTATTAAATTAAGAAGTTTTCTAAGGCATCTTAGGTTGCAAAGAAGAAAAAGCTGGGAAATAGAGTCTGAGAAGCCAATCTTGGCAGAAACTGAAGAGCCTAAAACTGATTTCAGCAAGATGAGCAAAGCGGAAGCAAGGAAGCTGTATAAAAGGATTCAGTCTTTAAAGAGAACTGTTAAGAGGGTTAAGGGGGAAGGCATTAAAGTAGTGAAGCCTCCTGCTATAAAGAAAACTGGTGTTAAAAAGCCTGTTACTAAGAAGAGATTATTTTCTAAAAGGAAGGCTGTTAAGAAGGTTGGTGTGAAAAAGGTTCCTATTAAGAGAAAGGTTAGTAAGGGGAAAAGGGTTGCTAGAATAAAATAAAGAAGACTATTACAATTATTCAACAAACTTTGGAACATATTTTGCTTCTTTGAGTGTTCCTTCTTTTAGAAGTTCTCTAACCAAGGGTAGATTATCAATACCTACTTTGCCAACGTAAAGTGTTCTAAAGTCTCCGTCTGTTTCAGCAAAGTCTCTTACTTTTACAAGGCCTTCTAAATAGACATGGTCTTTAATATAGCCACCGGCTCTATGTGCTCTAACTGAAAGGTCCCATGCCTGGTCATCTGTTAGTTCATAGTTCTTAAGCCTGTCAAATGTTTCGCTGAAATCTAATCCTTTACATACAGAATCAACAGCTATAACTCTTCCTGCATAATTTCTCATTACTTCCTTATTAGTGTTGCCTGTAACTTCTTCGAAGTATGATGTTAATCCTTCCTCTGTAGGAAGGTATCCTGGCAAGCCTATTGCGAATATCTTAAGAGGCTGTTCATATCCATTAGTAGCTCTTAAGGCGTGCACATCAACTTCATGAATACCTGCTCTTGTAAGATCTATATCAGGGAAACCTCTATCTTTGCATACAGTAATTCTTTTTTCTTCAGGATAAGCAGTGGTTAATTTCTTGTCTGAGAACTCAACCTGCCAATCAGTTATGTCATTATTAGCTAGAGCTTCTTCTAAGGCTTTTTAATCATATCGGATGGAACGTTTTTTTCAAATTCAATGTTTGGAGTCTGTCTAAGTAAACTATCTGCATAACCTACTAATTGTTCATTTGGGATTCCATAAATTGTTGAACTAGCTTCCCTAACAATGTCTTCATTCCCTAAATTTTCTATAATTCTGTTTTCAAGTAATGTATTCCTTCTTTTCTGCTGAAACATTTGTCCTAGAGCATCATCTGGTATTTCAATAGAATTTAGCATGTTTCTGATTTCATTAGGGTCATATTCTAGGTCTTTGTATTGAAATTTAGGATTCTGTGTTTTACCAGCTAGAAATTCTTCTTTTTGCTCTTTTTCATTGCCATTAACTGGGTCAATATAATGTAATGGATTTGTATTCTTAGCACTATCCATAAGAGCTTCATCCAGTGAATTATAAACTTGTATATTTGTCATTTTACCCCTTATTATAGCTTATAGTGGTAGTATTTAAACCTTTTCATTATTTACCTCTTATGAGTAGTTCTAACACTATAATCAACCAATAGCAACCTTTATAAACAATTTTACACTACATTTATTCTATGAAAGTAAAACCACTTCTTCCAAGTTTAAGGGAAAAAAAGAGATATCTGGTGTTCCAGGTTTTGTCTAAATCGCCAGTCAAATCTTCTAATGAATTAATTAAAAGTATTCATTCAAACTGCCTTAGTTTCTTAGGAGAACTTGGGTTTGCAAAGGCAGGACTAATGTTTCTTAAAGATAAGTATAATCCTAAACTTCAGAAGGGTATTATAAAGGTAAACAATAAATATATAAACCATCTAAAAGCTGTAGTAGCATTAGTTAAGAAGATTGATAACCAGAATGTTATTATCAGCTCGGTAGGGGTTTCAGGCATACTGAAGAAAGCCGAGAAGATGATGGTTTAATTTTATTAAAAAAACGTTAATAGGAGGATGATTAATAATGCAGCCAATGCCACATCAATTAATGGGTTATGACAGGGCCATAACAATGTTTAGTCCTGACGGTAGATTGTTACAGGTAGAGTATGCTAAGAAAACGGTTAAGCAAGGTTCTACAGCTATTGGAATAGTTTGTTCTGATGGAGTTTTATTAGTTACTGATAAAAGGGTTATGGACAACCTGATTATACCAGAGTCTGTTGAAAAGACGTTCCAAATAGATGAACATATAGGGGCAAGTGCTTCAGGAATCTTGTCTGATGCAAGGGTTTTGATAGAGAATGCACAGACAAAAGCGCAGCAGCATAGGATGACATATGATTCTAAGATAGATGTTCTTAGCGTTGTTAAGGCTATCTGTGATTTAAAGCAGATCTGCACTCAAAGCGCTGGACTAAGGCCTTTTGGTGTCAGCATATTGGTTGCTGGCGTTGATGGTACAGGACCTAAACTGTTTGAGACAGACCCTACTGGAATATATTTCCAGTATAGAGCAAGTGTTATTGGTGAAGGTGAGACTGAAATAGAAGAAATATTGCATAAGCAATATAAGGAAAGTCTTACAATTGAAGATAGTCTGAAGCTTGCTATAAGAGCTCTTGCAAAAGTGCTTGATAAGAATTTTGATGCTAGTAGAATTGACGCAGCTTATGTAAGAACAGATGAAAAGAAGTTCAGTAAGTTTTCCAAGGACAAAATAGAAAAAGTGCTTAAGGAAGTTAAAAGGTCTGAGAAGTAGATTCACTATGGCTGGAATAACCTGCGATAAAGAAAGAGTTTCTCTCGATATAGCAAGACTTAGAAAAGAAGGCAAAGATTTTGAAATTTGTGTTGAGCCTGATAAGGCGCTTAGCCTTAAGAGCGGAGAAAGTATTGATATTAGAGATGTGTTAATTACTGAAAAGATTTTCTCGGATGTTAAGAAAGGTCTTGAAGCTTCTGAAAAAGATATAAAAGCTGTTTTTGGGATTTCTGATATATTTGAGATTGCTGAAATAATCGTAAAAAAAGGTGATATTCCTTTAACAACTGAGTATAAAAATAAGTTAAGGGAGCAAAAGAAGAAACAGATTATACAGATTATCCATAAGAATGGTGTTGATCCTAAGACGCATATTCCTCATCCTATAAATAGGATAGAAAATGCGATTGAAGCTGCAAAGGTGCATATAGATGAAAGGAAGTCTGTTCAGGTTCAGGTTCAGGATATTCTTAAGAAAGTAAGAGTTATATTGCCTATAAGATTTGAAGTTAAAGAGCTTGCAGTGAAGATACCTGCAAGTTATGCACCTAAATCTTACCCTATCATGAAGAGTTTTGGGAAGCTGTTGAAAGAGGAATGGCAGAATGATGGCAGCCTTGTGGCAGTTGTTGAGATGCCTGGAGGCCTTGAAGAGGATTTTCACCAAAAACTGAATGCCTTGTGTCATGGTGAAGTTGAGAGCAAAGTGCTGAATACTAAGTAGAAATAGGAAAATTGCTTTAAGAAGGATTAAATTTCTCTAATTTTTGAAAAGATATATAAATGATGGCATAATTCCTTATTCTGGAGAGAAAAAGAATGAGTTTACTGATTAAAGATAAAGACATTGTAGTTCCTGGTGAAGAATTAGCGAAAGGTATTGAGTATTCTTCAGGTTATGGAACTTATAAGGATAAAGAAGGTATAGTTGCTTCTAAGCTTGGTTTGGTTAATATAAGAGATAAAGAAATTAGCCTAGTGCCTTTATCAGGCAGATATATGCCTCAGAGGGATGACGTAATAATTGGGCAGATAGAAGATATTTCTTTCTCAGGATGGAGAGTTGATACAGGTTCAGCTTATTCTGCTATGCTAAGCGTTAGAGATGCAACATCTGAATATATAAACAAAGGCGCAGATTTGACCAGATTTTATGATTTAGGAGATTATATTGTAACAAAAATACTTAATGTTACTTCTCAGAAATTGATTGACCTTACAATGAAAGGCCCTGGCTTAAGAAAACTTGTTGGCGGTAGAATTATAGAGGTTAACGCTCACAAAGTGCCAAGAATAATAGGAAAAGCAGGTTCTATGGTAAGTTTAATCAAAGAACATACTAATTGCAAGATTACAGTAGGACAAAATGGGTTAATTTGGATTGATGGAAGCCCGGCAGATGAATTGGTTGCTGTAAACACAATAAGAAAAATTGAAAGAGAAGCTCATATAAGCGGATTAACTGATAAAATAAAAGCATATTTAGAGGAGTGTTGCAAGAAAAATGAATAGACCTGATGGAAGAAGATTTGATGAATTGAGAGATATAGAAGCGAAAGCCGGAATCATAAAGAGGGCTGACGGTTCTGCTTCTTTTAAGATAGGGGATACTATTGCTTATGCAGCAGTGTATGGTCCAAGGAATCTTTATCCTAAGTTTCTTCAGAACCCTGAGAAGGGAGTTTTAAGATGCAGTTATAACATGATGCCTTTTTCAGGTTCAGGAGAAAGAATCAGGCCAGGCTCAAGCAGAAGGAGCAAGGAAATTTCGCTTGTAACACAGAAAGCGCTTCTGCCAGCTATAAACCTTAATGAGTTTCCTAATTCAGTTATTGATATTTTTATAGAATTTCCACAGACAGATGCTGGTTCAAGATGTGCTGGTATTTGCGCGGTGTCAATAGCTTTGGCTGAGGCAGGAATTCCTATGAAAGAGCTTGTTGCTGCTGTTGCAGTTGGATTAGTTAATGGAGAAGTTGCTGTTGACTTGAGCAAGGAAGAAGAAGATCTAGGTGGAGCTGTGGACATTCCTATTGCTGTTACAACAAGATCAGGTAAAATAAGCCTGCTTCAAATGGATGGAATGATTAAAGCTGAAGATATCAAAAAAGGTGTGGCATTAGGAAAGAAAGCATGCCAAAAAATATTTGAAATTCAGAAAAAAGCCTTAAAGGAGAAATATAATACTCAATAAAATGTATAATAATCTAAAATTACATATAATCAACTGCCTTAATGAGAACATAAGGTTTGACGGCAGAAAAAATGATGAACATAGGAAGATAACAGTAGAATATGGTATTTCTAAGAGCGCTGAAGGCTCTGCAAGAGTTAAAATTGGAAACACAGAAGTAATAGTAGGGGTTAAGACAGAAATAGGAACGCCTTATCCTGACAAGCCTGGTGAAGGTACTATTATGGTAGGCGCTGAATTAACACCGTTATCTAATCCTGATTTTGAGAATGGTCCTCCTAGCATACAAGCTATTGAACTTGCAAGAGTTATTGATAGGGGATTAAGAGAAAGTGAAGCAATGGATTTTAAGCAGTTATGCATAAAAGAAGGAGAAAAGGTTTGGTTACTATTGATTGATATATGCACTGTGAATGATGAAGGTAACTTGTTTGATGCTTCTTCACTTGCAGCATTGGCTGCTCTTAAGGATATGCATTTTCCTGCGTTTGATGGGGAAAAGATAGATTATAAGAAAAAGTCAGAAAAGAAGCTTGAATTGAAGGAAGAGCCGTTATCTGTTACAGTCTATAAAATAGGAGAAAAATATGTGATTGATCCTACTAATGAAGAAGAAGTGTTCGTGGATTCAAGGTTGACTGTGGCAGCTACTTCAGATGGGACAATATGTGCTTTACAGAAAGGCGGGGACAGTGCGCTTACTGAAGAAGATATTGATGCTATGATTGACTTATCTATTAAAAAAACGCAGGAATTAAGGAAACATTTATAAATCAATTATTTTCTTAATCTAAATATACTTAATATATGAGGTTAATATGGATAATAAAAAAATTCCAATGGAAGAGTACACAAGGTTTGAAAGGGCTAGACTTGTTGGAAGCAGAGCTTTGCAGATTAGCATGGGCGCTCCTTTTAAGGTTAAACTGAGTGAGAAAGACCTTAAAAGAATTAAATACAATCCTGTTGAAATAGCAAAGATGGAGTTGGAGAAAGGAGTTATTCCTATTGATATAAGAAGACCAATTACTAAGTCTGGTTCTGAAGAAGAAGTTGTTAAGACTGAATAAAGGTTTGTTTAATAATTCTAGTTTATAAAATTAAAAGTCTATAAAACCGCCAATTATAAGCAATAGGCCGGCTCCAACGAATAGGAAGTCGATTATCTGGCCAATAGCTGGTAACTGAAAGCTGATGACATTGAACTGGTTCAGTAAAGGAATTGTGCCTATAGCCAGTATCACTATGCCAACAAGAGCGGTAACGATTCTAAGTGCGTTTTCCATGCCTTCTTTTATTGCATCGATTAATAAGAAAATACCACTTGCAACACAAAGTATCCAGATTGCCAGCATTGGTACTGCCGGAAGTGTAAATCCTATGACATTAAACTTATTCAGCAAAGGAATTAAACCTAATGCAAGAAAACCTAATCCTAGTAGCCAAGATATAATCTTCCTTGGACTCATCATCTGAGCTTTTTTGTTAGATAGTAAACCTTTCATTAAAATCACCTCTAGTTTTATAGGTCTTTTAGAGTTTGCTTATATTTAAAGGTTTCTTTTGAGAATCTGTCACATTGAAAGAGGTAATAGATAATTATTTAAATAATCTTTATAATAGTAAGAGTATGGCTGAAAAAGAAACATTAAACCTCAAAGACCCAGATCTTATTTTAAAAAGAATAATTATTATGAGCATAATTTTTGGAATATTATCTTTTCTACTGATTTCAGTAGGACAAAAAGGCGGAGCAATTGCTGTTGGAATAGGAGGATTGGTTAGTATAATAATCGGAATAATATATTATATTCTAGTAAAAAACATGAAATCTCTTCAGCAAAGAAACTTGCTACAATTCCTATTGTATTTTGTGGACTTGGTCTTATTGTTATTGGATTTTTTCAATATGAATCTGGAAATAAGATTAAATCACTATTAAATATTGTTTTAGGAATTGCTTTGATTATTGTGAATATTAGAATATTAAAGAAACACTAAAGAGAGTTCTATTATATATTTCTGTTAAAAGAGATTTATTCACAAAAGGTTTTTAAACCTTTACAGTTATGGATTAAATGATTAAAATGCAACTAACATTTTTAGGAACTGCTGCAATGGTTCCAACAAAAGATAGAAATCATTCAGGCTTTTTCCTAGATTATAAAGATGAAGGGATATTGTTTGATTGCGGTGAAGGTATTCAAAGGCAGTTTAGAATGGCTGGAATTAAGATTACAAGAGTAACAAAAATCCTGATAAGCCATTGGCATGGTGATCATGTTTTAGGCCTGCCTGGGCTGATACAAACGCTTGGAGCAAGCGAGTATAGCGGAGTATTGGAAATATATGGACCGGTAGGTACAAAAGAGAGGTTTAAGGCTATGTTTGACGCTTTTGTGTTTGACAGAAGGCTGGATATGAAGATAGAAGAGGTAAAAGAAGGAATTTTTTTCCAAAATAAGAACTTTTCATTGGAAGCGTTTGAGCTGGAGCATAAGGTTAAGACTTTTGGATTTAGGTTTGTTGAAGAGGACAGGAGAAGGATAGATGTTAAAGCTGTTAAAAAGCTGGGAATACCTCCAGGGCCTTTGTTAGGGAAGCTGCAGGATAATAAGGTGGTTACATTCAAAGGGAAGAAAATAAGCCCTAAGGATACAACATATACAGTTGAAGGCAAGAAGATAGCTTATATTGCGGATACTGTGCTGTGTAATAACTGTTATAAGCTGGCAAAGGATGCTGATGTGTTGGTTTGCGAGTCTACTTATGCATCTAACTTGTTAAGCAAAGCTGAGGAGTACTATCATATGACCTCAAAACAGGCTGCGTTAATTGCAAGCAAGGCTAATGCTGAGAAGCTGATATTAACACATTTTAGCAATAGGTATAAAAATACGCAGGAGTTGGAAGAAGATGCGAGGAATGTGTTTGATAACACTCTCTGTGCTTATGATTTGATGAAGGTTAAGGTGTGAAATGTCTTGCAAATCTAAAGGAATCAATGGTGAGAGGGATTTAGTGCACCAGTTCTGGGCATTGGGATTAGCATGCCAGAGAAGCGCGGGTTCAGGATCATCAAGATTTCCTTCTCCTGACCTTATTGTAGGAAATAAGACAAGAAAACTGGCAATAGAGTGTAAGATAACCAAAGATAGTAAGAAATATTTTACAAATGAAGAAATTGAGGCTTTAAAGGAATTTTCGGATATTTTTGGGGCTGAGCCCTGGATTGCAGTTAAATTTAAAAAAACTGACTGGTTTTTCCTTACTTTAGAGGACCTTAACAGGTCAAATAAGTGTTATATTGCTGATGTTAATATGGCAAAAACCAAAGGATTGCTGATAAATGAGCTAATTAGCGATAATTATTAGAAATGTTTTTAAATACACTTTCTAATTAATCTAAAATGAGGGTTACAAAAAAGGTTATAGAGGATGTTGTAAGTGAAGCATCTGGGGAAGATGTTGTTCCTTTAATTAGATACCTCAAAGATAAAAAGAATATTTCAGAATTTAAGATAGCTGAGAAAATTAAGAAAGAAGTAAATGTTACAAGAAATATGCTTTATAGGTTGTTTGAGGCTAATCTGGTTTCTTTTATAAGAAAAAAAGATAAAACAAAAGGGTGGTATATCTATTATTGGACTTTTAACCCTAAAAGAGTAAAATATCTTATGTATGATCTTAAAAGAAAAAAGCTTGATAACCTTAAGAGCAGACTGAAAAGGGAAGATGGCAATTATTTCTTTGTTTGTGGTGATAATTGTATAAGGCTGGATTTTGAGCAGGCTACTGATTTTAATTTTAAATGTCCTGAATGTGGAAAACTGGTTAATCAGGAAGATAATGTTTCTAAGATTGATGAGATTAAAAAAGAAATAAAGAAACTTGAAAGAGAAATAAGGGAGCGTCCTAATTAGAATATTTTTTACAGGTTGTTGCACATCCAATCGTTGTTTCTTTTGATTTCTTCAATGAATACAGAAGGTCTATAGTCCCCTATCTCAGAGATTATAGCGGTTACTAAGTTTAAGTTAATCTTTTCAAAAGCGTAATTGCATATTTTTGTGTTTTTAGGAGGATTCTTCCAGATTTCTTTTTCCTTCCTTGTTTCTATTTCTTCCTCAAAGCCAAATATTGTGTGGTAATCAAATTTCCAAGAATTGCAGCATACATAGACCGGAATGTCATACTTATTAGCCAGCTCTGCTATTACTTCCGAGCCTATCTTGTTAATGGCTTTTTCAGGTGTTATGGCATCTGCTCCCAAGAGTACAATGTCTGCTTTCTTGAGCGCAAGCCTCATAGCAGAGTCTACGTAATGGGTAACGGGAATATTTAGCTTGCTTAGTTCCTTTGCTGTTGTCCTACCTTGGAATAAAGGTCTTGTCTCAGTGTTATGGACTTCAAAGCTTTTTTTCATCTGTTTTGCTTTTTTAAGAATGTT
>Ga0187833_10003940_pt1 | contig 14716 bp, 11 predicted proteins | sample ETNtaG_37_FD_167968 | JGI IMG/M metagenome (GOLD analysis project Ga0187833, IMG submission 167968) | Marine microbial and viral communities from oxygen minimum zone, Eastern Pacific Ocean - ETNP2014_SV_400_PacBio MetaG (Illumina Assembly) | ecosystem: Environmental > Aquatic > Marine > Hypoxic... | reverse complement strand
CCATAAGTGTTGCAGAAGCACAATCTGAGACCACTGGAGGCGATGCTATAGAAGTAGCCACTGCTGTAGAAGAGGCAATGGGAACAGCCACAGCATCAACTACTACTGAGTAGAAGTAGCATACAACAAAATTTAGATTTCTTTATAGTTCAATAGAATGAACCATGGTTAGATTTCTGGTTCTTAGCTCCCTTCTGTCAAGTTCCCTTGTCTTTAGCAATAATTCTGAATTTGTTTCCACAAGTTCGAATGAATTTGTGCAATCATCACAATATTCACTTGGTGGTATTGGGCTAATAAACACCCCAACAGCCAGATTTTCTGATGATGGAGAGTTTGGTCTGGGTATCTCAATAGATGCCCCGACTAATCGGATGTTTGCTAAAATGCAATTCTTTCCTTGGTTGGAAGCAGTTTTAAAATACACGAAAGGCTATCATCAACCCTATCTGCAGTTTTATAGTGCCAGTCAACATTGGTCTGATAAAAGTATGGATATTAAGCTTAGGTTATTGGAAGAAGGAAAACCTCCCTTTGGTTGGTTGCCGGAGAAGGTTATTCCAGAGTTGGCTGTAGGTCTTCTTGACTTTGGTGGAACAGGCGCTTTTTCTGGTGAGTTTTTGGTTGCCAGTAAGCGATATAAAAATATAGATTTTTCACTAGGTCTAGGCTGGGATAGCTTGGCCGGAGTTGATCATATTAGTAATCCTCTTGGTTGGCTTAACGATATTCTCTCCGAAATTAACATAGGATCAGTTCAACAAGGTGGTGGAATTAACTTTGGTAGAGTCTTTGAGGGTGAGAGAATATCTATTTTTGGTGGAATAGAATATTTTACACCCGTGCCCAATCTTTCAGTAAAACTGGAATATGACACCAGAAAATATCCTGAAGGGGCGCATGTGGACTATTTTGATCCAAATAGTCGTATATTTGAAATTGATTCACGCATTAGTGCTGCGGTTAATTATCGGTATCATATGACAGAGAGGGATAAAGTTGATCTGACTCTTGGTTTGGTGCACGGCAATGCTTTGTATGCCAGTGTGGCTGTTCATTCCAATTTAAACTTTTCAGGTACGCCAAACATTTACATGAAGGCTGAGGAATTAAATCAACCCTACTTAGAACCTTATTCACGATTAACTCCAGATTGGCAAAAATACTTAACGGATACAATAATGTGGCAAATGAGTAATGTAGGTTTTGTGACTCATAAAGTTATTTTTAATGGTAATGAACTACAAGTTGAGATGAGTCAGAGCAGGTTTAAAAAAACAATTCGAGGAATCGATTTAGCTGCCCGGATACTTGCAAACAATTCGCCCACAAATATTGAAAAAATTACCATCATTAATATCGATATGGGAATTGAAACCTTGAGAGCTACAATTCCCCGTGACATACTCGTTAATTCAGTTATGAATGGAGCACTAGATGAAGAATTGCTAGAGTTCAGCACTAATGATTCCTTGAGTCTCGAATCCTCAGTTACAGACAATGATTATTTGTATCCTCATTTTTTCTGGTCGATTAGACCCAATTTAGCTGGAACCCTTCAACATCCAGAAAAATTCTATTTTTGGGAATTACAAGCCTTAGTTGAGGGGACAGTTTCGATTAAAAAAGGACTCTATTTGAACGCAGAATACGGAATGCCCATTGTTAGTAATTTTAACAAGGGTTATACATATCATTGGCCCGATGGTGAGTTGCATCATGTTCGCCAAAATCGAAGATTATATTTAACCGAAGGGAAAAAAGGACTCAGAAAATTTGTACTTGATTATTTGACTGACCTTCACCCAAATGTTAAGAGTAAAATAACGGCAGGGTATATAGAGATGATGTTTGGTGGAGTTGGTGGAGAAGTGATCTATATGCCAGATCATAAACAATGGGCCCTAGGATTTAATGCTTACTGGCTCAAACAGAGAGACTTTGACCAAAAATTGGGATTTCAGGATTTTGAAACAGTAACAGGTTTTCTTAGCTATTATTATGAGCTGCCTTTTTATAATATGCGTTTTATACTTGATGCAGGTCGGTTTTTAGCAAAAGATGTCGGTGTACATTTAGATTTTTCTCGTCGTTTTGATACAGGAGCAAGAGTTGGAGCTATAATCGCACTTACAAACTGTGATGCAGACTGTGTAGGTGAAGGTAGTTTTAATAAATGGGTTTATTTTGAAATACCTATGGATCTTTGGCTTACAAAGGCCTCAACGCGTAAGAAATCAAATTTTGCATGGACCCCATTAACTAAGGATGCTGGACAAAAAGTTGAGTCAGGATATCTATATGGTCTTATGGTTGATGCAAAAGATGAGGTTGACTCCTTCAGGAGGACTCCTTGGTCAGTGAAAAAGATTTTGTCTGGATTTGGCACCACTCCTAAAAAGAAAATATAAAGTATCAAAAATCAATTGATAATTTATTAACAAATACTATTTAACCAATACTGATGATTGATGATGCTGCAGACTTAATCAAAAAAGTTTCCAACAGTGATGTAAAGGCTATACTGGCTTTTGGCAGGTTTGGAATTGAAAAAGAATCTCTTAGAGTTTTTCAATCAACAATATCAAGAAAACAACACCAAGAATCAATGGGTTCTCCTTTGTGTCACAGACACATAACAACTGATTTCTCAGAAGCACAATTAGAGATGATTACCCCACCCTTGATTGATAAGAAGAAGGGATTAAATTTTCTTGACAATATTCACCATTTTGTTTCGCATCAAATTGGAGACGAGATTATATGGCCATTTAGTATGCCACCGTTTATAGAATCAGATACAGATGTACCAATAGCTTCCTATGGTTCTTCTAATTTGGCTTTGTTCAAGACTGCTTATAGAAATGGACTCTCCCATAGATATGGTAGAACTATGCAGGCAATATCGGGTGTACATGTCAATTACTCCCTTCCAGAACAAATATGGACATCTTCACTCTTTGAAGAAAAAAAAGCAGCTTCAAAAAAGCTGAGAGCAACCATATATTTCAGAACGTTGAGAAATCTACATAGAATGAATTGGCTCATTCTTTATTTATTTGGAGCTTCACCTATTATCGCTAAAAATTTTCTAAACAATAAACTAGAAGGATTTAAGAAATTAGATAAGTACACTTACTATCTGCCATTTGCCACATCACTGAGAATGAGTGATTTAGGCTATCAAAACATTAATCAATCAAAGGTATCAATATCACTCAATTCTTTGCAAGAGTATATATTTGATCTCCAACAAGCTACCGTAACAAAGTCCGATGATTTTCAAACCATTGATGAAGCAACTTCAGAATATTATCCACAAATCAATTCCAATATTCTCCAGATCGAAGATGAATACTATTCAGTATCTAGACCAAAAAGCAGTAGTGTTTCTAATCTTAGATTGATAACAAAGCTTAGCGATACCGGTGTGGATTACATTGAGTTCAGGTCTTTGGATATAAATCCTTTTCACAGAATTGGTATCGATTTAGATACAGTGTATTTTTTAGAAATATTTCTTATTTATTGCACGTTAAAACCTAGTCCACCTATCAATAATGGTGACATTGAGGAAATTAAACAAAATGATTTATTAGTGGCTACAAAGGGCAGAGAGCCTAGACTTAATTTGAGTAATGATGGAACAAAAATAGAGTTGAAGAATTGGGCTAATCAAATTCTGGATGACATGCTTCCTATAGCTGACTTGTTGAATAATACAAAGACTGACTTTTCGGGTATAATTCAGAAATTGAGTTCCCAAATCGCAGACCCAGAGCAGACATTGTCAGCCATATTGCTCAATAAGATCCTGACTGAAAAAGTAGATTTTAGAGAACTAGGTCTCATTATCGGCAATGATTACAATAATTACTATACTGGTCTTGAAAAATCTAAGAATTCAGACTGGTCTCTTCTAGAAAAGGAGGTTACTGATTCTAAAAGAAGACAAGTTGAGCTCGAGCAAATTAGTAATCAGTCTTTTGAGGAGTATGTTAAAGAATATTTCAATGAGTCATCTAATAAGAATTAGAGCTATTCTCTTATTGTTTTGAGATCAATACTCATATTCCGAATTAATTCAAACGGTATCTTAGCTTGTCTTTCAATCCATTTTTTTCCAACCATAAATTCTTTTGGGCTATTAATAGCATCAACAGCGATTATGCGTTTTTCTTTTTGATAAAAAACAGCAAATTTTTCTTCTTTTGGATAACCTCGGACCACATGATGATCGTGATCTTGTGAAATCCCAGCAATCTGAAGCTTAATATTGTATTGGTCTGACCAAAACCATGGAACCTCATGATAAGGTTTGTGATTGGCGGCAATGGATGCAGCAACTGTTTTTGCTTGTTCAACAGCATTTTGAACTGATTCTAATCTTAGTCTTTGTTTGAAAATATTGTTGGGGTGATTGCTACAATCACCAACAGCAAAAATATGAGGATCGGAAGTTTGTCCGTTATCATCAACCAAAACCCCATTATCACACATTAAGCCAGAACTTTGTGCAAGCTCAATGTTGGGTTTAATACCAATACCAATAACTACAATATCTGTATTAAAAGCACTACCATCACTACAGATAACTCTCTTATGTTGACCTTGTGCTTTAATATCAGTGATAGATGTATTGAGTTTAAACTCAACTCCTTCTGATAAATGTTTTTCCTGGAAGAAGTTAGATACTTCCGAAGAAACTACTCTTCCCATAACTCTATTTCCCAACTCCACTATATTGACTTCAAGATTTTGTTTGATTGCAATAGATGCAATCTCTAGACCAATGTAACCTGCACCAATGATGGTTATTTTATTTTTATTTCTCAGTTTTTCTCTTATTTTAAGTGAGTCCTCAAGTGTTCTAAGATAATAAAAGTCTGCTGCTCCGCTGTTGATATTGAGTTTTTTGACCATGCTTCCAGTTGCAATAACAAGTTTCTCATAACCAAGCTGTTTCTGATTTTCTAATGATACGGTTCTGTTGTTTTTGTCAATAGCTACTACTGCACAATTGCGAATGATGTTGATTTTATTTTTGTCAAAATAATCTTGTGATTTTAAATACAGTCTTTTCTCTTCAACTTCACCAGCAAGAAACCCTTTTGACAGTGCTGGCCTTTGATATGGAAGGACATTTTCTTCACCTATCAGCGTGATTGATCCTTGATATTTTTGTTGACGCAGTGCAATAGCCGTCATGCCACCAGCGTGCCCAGCACCAATAATGACTACATCATTTTTCATCTCAATTGCACCATCTTTTTATATAGCTTAAATGTATATACTTTGGAAGTATTATAAGTAAAATATGGAAAAAAATTATAAACTTAGTGTTAATTCATAATGAATTATACTAAAGATGACCATCGGTGATGTATTTGACGAATCTGAAGTCATGAAAATATTTGAGTCTCGAGCGTTGCCACTAAATAGTAATGAGACTGCAATTCTTAAATCTTAAGAGGATATTTAATATGGCAAAACAAGAAGTTCTCATCACTATAATACTCTATAATATTTTGCTAATAGCGATCGGGTTTTGGGCAAAAAAAAGAACTAATAACCAAGATGATTTTTATCTTGGTGGCAGAGGTTTGGGACCTTGGGTTACGGCATTAAGTGCTTCAGCAAGCTCGTCTTCAGCATGGAGTCTTCTAGGAGTGAGTGGTGCAGCTTATGTTTGGGGACTATCAGCTATTTGGCTTTTGCCAGGAGTCTTAGTTGGTTATTTTGTCAGCTGGACATGGATAGCTCCTCGGTTGATGGAAATTAGTCAAAAAACAGGCGCAGTTACATTACCAGAGCTACTTTTTAGTGATTTCAACGAAAGGGAAAGAATAATTTTGCTGCGGTTAACCACAATAATCATTACCTCTTCATTGATTGTGTATGTCGCAGCTCAATTCCAAGGGGCTGGAACGGCATTCTCTAGTGCTCTAGGAATCTCTCAAGAGTGGAGCATCATCATTGGAGCTCTTGTGATCTTAATCTACACCTTTATCGGTGGATTTTGGGCAGTGAGTCTGACCGATTCAATCCAAGCAGTCTTCATGATTGTTGTTGCTTTGATCTTACCTCTTTTTTTCATGGTGATGATGATCGGCGGCTTTGATGATTTAATTTTTAGTATTAAGGCAATCGGCACTGTAGCAGAAGGTAGACTTACTGGTGTGCATACAGGCTTTATGGGGTTGGGTTTTATTATCGGCACTATAAGCATTGGATTTGCATATCCGGGACAGCCGTTTGTTGTCAACCGCTTTATGGCAGCAAGGGATATAAATGTCATAAGAAGAGGTCGAATAATAGCGATTGGATGGGCAACTGTAATTTTTGGCGGAATGATTCTTTTAGGCCTGTGTGCAAAAGTTGCTTATTCAACAGTTGCTGATCCAGAAAGTGTTTTATTTTTTGTTAGTCAAAGGCTTTTTGGCCCAGTGTTTGCTGGAATCATTACAGCAGCAGTTCTTTCGGCAATCATGTCAACAGCTGACAGTCAACTTTTGGCAGTTGCTTCATCAGTTGATCGAGATTGGAAAGGCGGCAGAGGCACAAATATAAACAGCGCTAGAATAGCAATACTTTTAGTTGTTATTTTTGCAGTGATCTTATCCTTGTATGCTCCAGAAACCATTTTCACTCGGGTAGTTTTTGCATGGACCGCTCTCGGTGCTGCACTAGTGCCAATGGTTTTTTCAAAAGTATTCAGCTGGAAAGTTTCCGCTATTGCAGCAGGTTTTTCAGTAGTAACAGGCTTTGTAATGACCGTGATTTTGCATCAATTTCCCGATACTCCAGGAGATATTTTAGAAAGAGTGTTACCCATGCTATTAGGATTTATAATCCTCAACCGTTCGAGAAAAGTTAATTCAGTAACAATTGCCTAAGAATTGATTAGATTTTTTAAATAGTAACTCCACAGTTGAAATAGCAGTTTCAGAGATTATTAAAAACTTCAGTAATTGATATTTTGATGGTTAGCTCAATTAGTTTTTGAAAAAGAAAACAACTATAATACTATTTTAGATTTTACTATTAGATATATATTAATGCGTTCAAAGCAATTTTTACTCTCCGTTATTCCATATCAAGATCTAAGTATCTTGATAAGACAAATTGCTGATTTAATAATTATCTTCATAGCCTGTTTTCTAGCTGTATTATTCATTGGATCAGGAGATGGCATCAATGAGATGTTCTTACAATCTTTAAGTCTATTGCTTTTACTTACTCTAGTATTTATACCCACTTTTTATGCTAAGGGTATTTATACACACGGTAGAAATCTTCCAGCTAATAAAAAACTATTGAAATTGATGCAAGCTTGCTTAATTGCTGGCATATTAATTCTTATAATCTTCTATATCTTTAAACTCTATCTAGGATTAACTTTTACACTTTCAGAACTGTTGTTCTCTGACCTAACTATTTCTTGGTCATTGACTTTTCTTGGTAGTATTTTTTCGAGAATTTGGCTTTATTCATATATCAATACTAATTTTGAAACTAATGGGGTAAATGACAATAAGAAACAAATACTTGTAATAGGAGGAGGTGGCTATATTGGCTCTTCAGTTGTAGAACAATTATTGGACAAGCAATATAGAGTCAGAGTTCTTGATATCTTTTTATTTGGCGAAGAGCCTATAACGCATTTATATAGTAATAAAAACCTAGAAATTATTAGAGGAGATTTCAGAAAAATAGATGATTTAGTTTTGTCTGTAGCAGATTGCAATGCTGTGGTTCATTTAGGAGGTATAGTTGGGGATCCAGCATGCTCAGTGGATGAGCAATTTACTAAAGAAGTCAACCTAACAGCGTCTAAAATCATTGGTCAGATAGCAAAGGCAGCTGGGGTAAATAAATTTATCTTTGCTAGTTCTTGTTCTGTTTATGGAGCTCAGGACTCAATACTTGATGAATATTCTGAGGTTAAACCTCTATCATTATATGCTAGAACTAAAATTGCTTCTGAACGTGTTCTTTCTGAGCTCATCGATAATAGTTTTACTCCTGTTTTTTTAAGATTTGGCACTGTTTATGGGTTTTCAGGTAGGACAAGATTTGACTTGGTAGCAAACCTACTAACTGCAAATGCCTATACAAAAAAAACAATGACCATATATGGAAAAGATCAAACAAGGCCATTTGTCCATGTAAATGATGCAGCTTATTCAATTGTTTGTGCGCTTGAAACCAAATTAACCAGCAATGATTACACTATTTTCAACATAGGTAGCAATGCTCAGAATTGCACATTGCAGGAATTAGCTGAAATGATACAAAAACAGATACCTGATGCATCAATCATTGCAGAAGAAGGTGGTGTTGATGCCAGAAATTATAACGTTTCGTTTGATAGAGCAGAAGAAATTCTTGGGTTTAAAACAAAATGGACTTTAGAAAGTGGAATAAAGCAAGTTATTCAGAAATTTGAAACAGGCGAAATAGAAGATTATTCTCAGTCTCTATATAGTAATGTCAAGCATCTTCATGAACTTCATGAGAAAGGTTTGATAACTTTAAGTTCAGATGAACTATTTAACTGGGAAGAGGCATTTTTAGAAGAAACATATGGTTAATCTTAGAGTATTGTAGCTCTATGAGTGTTAATCCGGATATCTAGACCTTCCACAAGATAAGTGTTGTTTAGATACTTTAATATATAGGTAAATATAAAATGAAAGATTGGAAAAAGATTGTCATAGACTCTCCTGAAATGTGGCCGAAAAGTACTCATGTTGATTTAGACGAGCCATTTGCTGACGATCGAGGTTATATTCAACATCTTGTCAATACCCCAATGAAAAACATTGCGCTCATTAAATCTGTTACTGGTGCTGTTAGAGCAAACCATTATCATCTAGAAGATTGGCATTATATGTATATGCTCAATGGAGAGGCTGAGTATCACTATCGACCACATGGATCTGATGATGCACCTAAAGTTGTTGTGTGGAGAAAAGGGGAATTGGTTTTTACACCTCCAATGGAAGAGCATACAACTGTTTTTACACAAGAGAGTGAATTCTTGGCTATGAGTAGGCATCCACGTGATCAAGAAACCTACGAAGCAGATGTAAGAAGAGTTCAATTAGTAGACCCAAGCAGTATAAAACTTTGAGTTCTAAACTGTTTTATCATCAAGAATCTTGTAGGCTTTGTAAGAAATCAGATTTATCCAAAATTATAGAGCTCAAGCCTACACCAGCGGGCAATAACTTTTTAACTCTAAGGGAAAAGTTAAAGAATGATGAATCTATTTTCCCTCTTGAGCTTTATTTTTGTAAGAGTTGTTTTCACCTACAACTCGGACATGTTGTTAGCCCTAATCATCTTTTTAAAAACAATTACCACTTCGTAAGTGGCACTTCACAGGTTAATGTAAATCACTTCGAAAACTATGCTGAAGAGGCAATATCAAGATTCAAGCTTAAAAAGAATTCTTTCATTATAGATATTGGTTCAAATGATGGAACCTGTCTTAATGCTTTCCAAAGTAGGGGTATGAGGGTATTAGGAATAGACCCTGCAGAAAATATAGCGAAAATTGCTAATAAAAATGGAATAGAAACAAAAGCAGCTTTTTTTTCAAAACAGCTAGCTCTAGATATTAAGAAACAATATGGAGTTCCTGATCTTATTACCTCTCATAATGTTTTGGCACATATAGAAAATTTTTCAGGAGTAATGGATGCTATTTCTTATTTAATGGATATTAACTCAATCTTTATATTTGAAGTAGGTTATTTTCTTGATGTGTTTCAGAACCTATGGTTCGATACAATTTATCATGAACACCTTGATTACCATACAGTTGCACCCTTAAATAAATTTTTTGAATCTATTGGTATGGAGCTTTTTGATACAAGAAGGGTAGATATTCAAGGAGGATCAATAAGAAGCTTCGTGCAAATGCCAGGAGGTAAACACCATGTAAGTAGTTCTGTAGAAAAACTAATATTATTAGAAATAAATGAGGGGCTAACAAATGTTCCAGATTTGGAAACTTTCCAAGCAAAAATAGATGTTGTTAAAAGTAATTTATCTCAACTATTAAAAGATATAAAAGAGTCAGGCAAGTCAATTGCAGGTTATGGAGCGCCAACAAAATCTACAACTCTTATGAATTATTTCGAGTTAAATGAAGACCTGATAGATTATATAATTGATGATAATCCTTTAAAACAGGGAAAGTACAGCCCTTTGCTACATATACCTATTGTATCTTCTGATTATCTTGTAGGAGCCTCACAACCAGATTATTTATTGATACTGGCTTGGAATTTTGCAGAATCCATTATTGAAAAAGTGAAAAAATCAGGTGATTTCGCTGGTAAATATATAATACCATTGCCAAATGCAAAAATAGTTTGAGGATTATATTATGGATATTTCTAGTGGTTCAAGCATTCTCATTATAGCCCCTCATCCAGACGATGAGATCCTGGGTTTGGGTGGGACAATTAGCAAACTATCTTCTCAAGGTCATAAAGTGACTATTCTCACTGTTTCTGGTCACCTGCCACCACTTTATAAAGAAGAAGTATTTGAAGAGCACAAAAACCAAGCAATACAAGCACATAAAATAGTGGGTGCATTTGACTCAATATTTTTAGAGATTCCAGCAACCTTTGTCAAAGACCAAACAATAGCTGAGCTAAATGGAAAAATTTATGAAGTTCTAAAAAACACACAACCAAAAATAGTATTTCTTCCTTTTCCTGATAGACATATCGATCATCAAGTTATTTTTGAAAGTTGTATGGTGGTCATAAGACCCTTGCATGATGGAAAATGTATTAAGTTAGCAGCATCCTATGAGGTTCTATCTGAAACTCATTGGAATGCACCAGCAATTGAGCCAGTTTTCAACCCAAACATAACTATAGATATTACAGATCATATTGAAAATAAACTGTCCGCATTATCATGCTTTAAGGATGAAATAATGCCCTTTCCTGGACCAAGGTCAATAGAGGCTGTTGAGGCACTTGCAAAGTTTCGAGGAACTCAGGCAGGATTTGCCTATGGTGAATCATTACAGCTGATTAGAATGAAATTTTAGTGTAGGTTGTCAGAATTTATTTGTTGGCTTGTTTGATAGGGTCCAAAAATATAAAACACCATTGATAATGGCAAGCATGCAATAAGAGTTATTAAAACACCGTATTGGGGATAGAAGTAGCACGCAATACTAAGGGGCACTGTCCAAAGCAGATTAATCCAGATAGAAATTTTTGCTGGTCGACTGTGATCGCCAGTAACAATTATTTGTCTCTGATATGCATGTAACTGATGGTGGACTTTGAAAGCATTTTCTCTACGCCACAATCTGATCATCAAAGTTACTGTAGTCTCAACATAGAATATAGATAATAGAGTGAGCCAGGACCAAATGGGTATTTGGGTTGTCATTACTGATCCTATTATAAAAATTACAAAAAGAGATCCGAGCAGCAGAGAGCCACTGTCTCCCATAAAAATTTTGGCAGGTGACCAGTTAAAAACTAGAAAACCTAAATTAATGCTGGATAAAATCCATAAACAAACTGCTAAGGTGTTTTCTTCGCTAAGAAAGAAAAAAAGGCCAGCAACAAGAGAAAAAATAGCACTATTGGTGCTAACTAAACCATCGGCTCCATCTATAAAATTGAATGTATTGATCAACCAAATAGAACCAAACAAAAACAGAAAAATAGCAAAAACGTACAATTGACTTGGATCACTCATAATCCAAATATGAATATTGAAAAAATAAGCAATCAAGAACATAAAAAGAAATTGAAGAATTAATTTTATTAAAGAACTTAATCCATATATGTCATCTAAAAAGCCTATGAGAATCATTGATCCACTCCCAATAAATATAGAGTATTTGTAAGGATCAGGTATTGAGAAAAATTGGTTGTAGGAGAATAGAATTAGACAATAAAGTAACCCAAATGCCATTCCCCCAGATGTTGGCATGCTTTCTTGACGGACTCCTCCAGGGTGTGGCTGTGATAGCAAATTCAACTTCAAAGCTACTTTCATATATATGTAAGTAGTCAATATAGACAAAGGAAAGCTTATTATTATGAGTATAAAAACTGCTATATTATCGCTCATGCTATTCATACAAAAATCCATGATAGATAGAAATAAGCCATTGTATACTAAAAATATTTATTACTTTTTTAATAATTAAATTTTGTTTTATGAAAGAAAAAATTCATAGTGAATGTGTCATTATAGGTGGAGGCATTGTCGGTCTTGCAATTGCAGCTAAATTAGCAAAGCGAGGTTTTGCAGTTATAGTTCTGGAAGCCGAACAACAAACAATTCAGCATGCCAGCAGTCACAACTCAGAAGTTATCCATTCAGGAATTTACTATAAACCTGGAAGCATGAAGGCAAAACTCTGTGTTGAGGGCAATCATTTACTTTATTCCTATTGCCAAAAAAAGGGCATAGATTTTAAAAAAATCGGAAAACTCATAATTGCCAACGATTCAAATGAGAGAAATACTTTAGATAAATTATTTCAAAATGGAAAAGCAAATGGAGTTAAAGGTTTATCTATGATTAATAAAAATGAAATAACTAAAAGGGAACCTAATCTTAATGCTAAATACGCCATTTTTTCAGAGACAACCGGAATTATTGACAGCCATGCTTATGCTCTTAGTCTTGAAGCTGAAGTAGAAAACTCCGGAGGTCATATAATATTAGATAGCCCAGTTTTAGACGGATTTTTTAATGGAACTTTATGGGAACTTGAAGTTGGGGGTAGCTCAAATTGTACAATTACCTGTGATCTTTTAATAAATTCAGCAGGTTTTAATGCTCAAATCATTGCGACAAATCTTGGATTAGAAAATGTTCCTGCTCCAATATATGTAAAAGGACATTACTACAAGCTCTTAGGAAAAAGTCCTTTCAATCATCTAATTTATCCCATCCCAAATAAATTTGGACTGGGGATTCACACGTCATTGGATATGGCAAATAATCTAAAATTTGGACCTGATGCAGAACTAATTGATTCACCAGATTACATATTTACTGATAATGAAGAAAGGAAAAAAAAATTCGTTCAATCAATAGCTTCGTATTTTTATGATATTGATTGTGATCTCATTCAACAAGATTATTGTGGAGTTAGAGTAAGATCAGATCCTGATCATCATCGATCAGACTTTGATATACAGTTCCCTTCAGATCATAGCATGTCAGGTCTTGTGAATTTATTTGGCATAGAGTCACCCGGCTTAACGTCCTCGCTAGCAATTGCTAATAGTATCTCTAAAAATATTCAATAATCTCTAATTTTTTCTGTCCATTCTGATAAGGATAAGATTCTATCTCTTTCTTTTTTTGCTTCATGTTTATTATTGATTAAACCGAAAAAATAATTAAACATCCTTACAAAATGATTACAATTTATGCTTTCTATGGATTTCTGGTTTCCATTAAGATCTCTTATAATGAAAGCGGGCTTATACTCTTCGGTCTTGGAAAAAATTTTGTCACTGTATATTGATCCATTAGTTGTCACTATATCAATTTCATTTCTATAGGGTAGACCCATTCCCCAGAATAAATTACAAATTGTTCCTGATGGGTATACGAGGCTTATGTGTCCATTCATATCAATTGGAATTGATGGAACGCTCTTAACTTCCTTAAAAAGGATATCTGGAATTTCATTTTCAATTAACTCTAAAATTATTGATAGATTATATGTACCGATATCTAATAATGTTGACCCACCCATTTGAGGATTGTATCTCCATCCAGGGTTATCTGGATAAGGCATGGTAAACTTAACATCTACATTGATTATTTCTTCATTGCTATATTGTTTTAAGTAGTCTTTGAGCCACAAGAATTGAGGGTGATAAAGATACATAAAGCCCTCTGCCACGCTCAAATTTTTATCGATAGATAACTTGATGAGTTCTTTTGTCTGTTTATGCGATGATGTAAAAGGTTTCTCACACCAAAAGTGTTTTTTAGATTCCAATATCATTTTACCCTGTGAAGCATGGATGCCAGTTGGAGTTGTGACATAGACGACGTCCAAATGAGGATCATCAAGCATTGCATCAGGACTTTCCCAAGATAAGCAATCAAACTTTTTCTTACACTTATCAACTACATCATTATTTCTTGAATATACCCCGTATAAATCAAGATGTTCATTTTCTTTTAAGGCAGGAAGTATTTTATTGATTGCATGATTACCTAAGCCCCAAACCGCAATTTTCATAATACTGATCCTTTTATAACTTAGTAATCATTCTAGCCTATTCAGACTTAATTTTGTCTCGGGTTTCAACAGTAACTTGTCTTGGACGGGATAGTGTGAGCTTCCTGTCTGGAGCATCTTTGGTAATCGTTGAACCAGCACCAATAGTTGCGTTTTCACCAATAACGATAGGTGCAATGAGATTGACGTTTGAACCGATGTAGGAACCTGAATGTATCACAGTCTGTTGGGATACATTGCCATCATGATTGCAAGTTATGGTGCCTGCACCAATAATGACATCATCACCTAAAATTGCATCACCAATAAATGCCATATGATTTATTTTGCAGCCAGAGCCTATTGTTGATTTTTTAATCTCAACAAAACTCCCAATTTGAGAGTAGTTACCAATCTTTGTTCCAGTTCTAATTCTAGAAAATGGTCCAATAATACAGTTTTCGTTTATTA
>Ga0187833_10003938_pt1 | contig 14718 bp, 13 predicted proteins | sample ETNtaG_37_FD_167968 | JGI IMG/M metagenome (GOLD analysis project Ga0187833, IMG submission 167968) | Marine microbial and viral communities from oxygen minimum zone, Eastern Pacific Ocean - ETNP2014_SV_400_PacBio MetaG (Illumina Assembly) | ecosystem: Environmental > Aquatic > Marine > Hypoxic... | reverse complement strand
GCTCTCCCATCTGAGCTACATCCCCACAAGGGCAGCCGACGCGTTGGTTGGCGCCGATTTCCCGCTGTTTTCAAGCGTAGCAGCGGCTACGAAGGAGTGTCAACGCAAACGCGACGACGCCCGGGCCCGACGAGGAGCTCCGGGCGTCGCACTAAAGGCCCGGTTTCCGGAGCTACTCGAGGGACTCGTAGACCGGAATACCGTTCCTTACGGTGTTTTTCGTTTTCCGATTACTGGACAGGCTCTACCACCGGCTCCGTTGCTTCCGTTCCGTCGGGCTGAGCCGGGCTGGAAGTCTTCTGTGTAATAAACGACTTGGCCTCGTTCGCCGATTATCGAATCCTCCACTGGAAGTGTCGCCATGGACACTGCAAAGTCCGGGGTCGTCTCGCACACCCCCTCCTTCCTCGCGGGCATACTCGTCGTTGCCGTTGGCCTCGGACCAGCATTCACCTGTGTCGCAAAAGCGATAGCGTCGCGGTTGAATCCGCTCGCTCACCCTGGCTGGCGATGCTATATGTCAACGCGCGAGGGAGTTGTTGAATCCCACCCTACTCGTCAGAGACTTTGATGAGCAGCTTGCCGAAATTGGCGCCGCTCAGCTGGCCAATGAAGGCTTTGGCCGAGTTCTCGAAGCCCTCAACAACGTCTTCTTTGTATCTGATCTGGCCGTCGCGCACCCACTGTGCCAGCCGTGCCCGGCCCTCTTCGTAGCGGTCGGCCCAGCGAAACACCAGGAAGCCTTCCACTGTCGCCTGTGCGCCGTGGACGTAGCGCATGACGCGCGGACCCATGGACGGCACGTCGTCGTTGTACTCGGAGATTCGGCCGCAGATGGCCATGCGTGCGTACAGGTTGAAGTACGGCATCACCGCCTCGGTGATCTCGCCACCGACGTTGTCGAAATAGCCATCGACTCCGTTCGGGCATGCCTCAGCGATGGCCGCCGACACATCCTGCGTCTTGTAGTTGATCCCGGCATCGAAGCCGAGCTCGTCGACTATGTATGCCACCTTCTCGTCCGACCCCGCGATGCCGACGGCACGGCAACCCATGATTTTGGCGATCTGGCCAACGATGGCGCCGACCGCGCCGGAGGCTGCGGAGATGACTATGGTGTCGCCCGGCTGCGGTCTGTTCACTTCCAGCAGCCCAAAGTAGGCGGTCAACCCGGGCATGCCGAGCACGCCGACCGAGGTCGAGATCGGGCCGAGCGAGGTGTCGACTGCATGCGCCCCGGTGACGTCCAGGATGCCGTACTCCTGCCAGCCAATGTGACCGCGCACGATATCGCCGGTGTTAAAACCTTCCAGGCGGCTTTCCATCACACGCCCGACGGACTCCCCCTGCAGCACTCCGCCGATAGCCACCGGCGGCGCGTAGGACGGGCCGTCACGCAGCCGGCCGCGCATGTAGGGGTCGATCGACATCCACAGGTTCTTGACGAGGAGTTGGCCGTATTCAGGCGCGGGGATCGGCGAATCTATGAGATCGAGATCGCTTTCCCTGGGCATGCCGTCCGGGCGGGTTTTCAGGACCCATTGTCGATTCACGTTTTCTGGCATTTGAGGGGCCTTTGTGGTGTTAGGGGAGCGTTGGCGAGTAGATCGTAAGGGCGGATAGTCATTCGCCCTTACGATGTTGTTCGAAGGATCAAGCCAATTCTGGACAAGACGGTAACGTACGTCGCGACCCACCTCCAGGCCTCCTCCCTACCAGGCTACCGGGGAGGAGGCTTGAGCCAGCCCCCTCCGAATGTAGGAGGGGGTTAGGGGGTGGTTAAGTAATGCGACCGTCCGTTACTCGTCAGAAACCTTGATGAGCAATTTGCCGAAGTTGGCGCCTCCAAGCTGGCCTATGAACGCTTTAGGCGAGTTCTCGAACCCTTCGACAACATCTTCCCGGTACTTGATCTCGCCGCTCTTGACCCACCGGGCAAGCAGGGCGCGGCCATCGTCGAACTGCGCCGGGTACTGGTTGACGGTGAAGCCCTGGATGCGGCTTCGCGTGCTGTGGAGGTAACGCAGGATGCGCGGTCCGAGGGACGGGGTGGACTCGTTGTACTCGGAGATTCGGCCGCAAATGACGGTGCGCGAGTACATGGCGAGGTGTTCGAACACCGCCTCGGTGATCGACCCGCCGACGTTGTCGAAGTAGCAGTCGACTCCGTCCGGAGCGACCACGCCAAGGGCCTCACTGACGTCTTCTTTCTTGTAGTTGATACCGGCGTCGAAACCCAGCTCATCCACGATATATGAGACCTTTTCGTCAGACCCGGCGATCCCGACAACGCGGCAACCGCCGATCTTCGCGATCTGCCCCACAACAGCGCCGACAGCGCCGGATGCGGAGGAAACGACCACCGTATCGCCCGGCTTCGGCTCGCATACATCCAGGAGCCCGAAGTAGGCAGTCAAACCCGGCATGCCGAGCACGCCGATCGATGTGGAGATCGGTCCGTAGTCCGGGTTTACCCGGTACGCGGATGTGACATCCAGCAGACCGTACTCCTGCCACCCGATCCGGCCTCTCACGATGTCGCCGGCCTCAAACCCGTCCAACCGGCTTTCCATCACGCGGCCAACTGATTCGGATTCGATAACCCCACCAATTGGAGAGGACGTGATTCGACCCCGCATGTACGGGTCAAGCGACATCCACAGGTTCTTGATCAGGACCTGGCCGTACTGGGGCGACGGGACGGAGCTTTCAACAAGATCGAAGTCCGCTTCGGTCGGCATGCCGTCCGGTCGTGACTTGAGTACCCACTGGCGATTCACGTTCTCAGGCATATGCCAGCCTCTACGTTGTCGGGGTGAGAAATATATCGACTGGTGATCAGGTCGTAGGGGTCGATTGGTATCGGCCCTGAGCGTATTGCCATACGCCCTAAAGTTGTCCGGTGCAGTCGTAACACGGGATGCCGAGTGTAGACGAGGAATGCCGCAAGTGGCGATCGCGTGCGTGACGAAGAGCGAGTTAGAGCTATCCTAAAGTGAGAACAGGCCCATGCGGCCCCCCACCGTAACGGCCTCGGTGCGCCCGGAGGCGTCGTGCTTGATGAGGAGCGAGCCGACGTGGTATTCCACGGTGTGCTGGCTGATCCCAGGGTCGAACGCGATGGCCTTGTTCGTGGTTCGTGTGCCTTCTGCGAGCGCGCGAAGCACTTCCAACTCACGCGGCGTGAGCGGGTCCTGGAGGTCGCCGATGACCGCCTCACCCGGGTCGCCCGGTTGCCGGTTCGTCGCGTCCGCCCGATCTCCCAGACACGGGGGCACGGCTGACGAGCGTCGTGAACAGGACCGCAGCACGTGGGGCAGGCATCGTATTTGCGCAGGCTGGTGGAGCGGCGGCGGTAGCGGGGCGTTGTAGCGGTGTATGGCAATACACCCGCGCGCGTGTCCTGAGGTTGTCGGAGGACTGGCGTGAGCGGGCCACTGCCCCTACGGTATTTAGGCATGACGATGGCCCGTTCGCGGCGCGGCGGGTGGGGCAAGTTCCGGTCCAAGGGCGCGGCAACACCGGTAACCCAAAATAACCAACCAAATAAACCCCGCACGCGGGTGCTACAATCCCGCCGTTTTGGTGCCCGTTTAGAAGATCGCCGTTGGGGACGACCGTTCCCGACTACACCATCGCCAAGTCGCAAAGAGGTAGGACGAATTGCTGAAGCATTTCCAGGTCCCAGACGACATCGCTGTCCGAGTGAAGATCGAAAACCTGACCGCAGCGACGAAAGGCGTGTTCCTCAAGATGGGCGTGCCGGAGGCGGACGCTGACCTCGCCACCGATGTGCTGATGAAGGCGGACCTCCGTGGCGCCGACACGCACGGTGTCTCCAACATGCTGCGGGCGTACGTGGCGTCTTACGGCGACGGCCGGACGAATCCGACCCCCAACGAGAAGATCGTCCGGGAGACCGCTTCCACCGCCGTTTACGACGGAGACAACGGCCTGGGAATCATCACCACCCCGCACGCCATGGATATTGCCATCGCCAAGGCGAAGAACACCGGCGTCGGCATGGTCACCATCAAGAATTCCGGCCACGCTGGCATGATGGCCTACCACGCGCTGATGGCCGTCAAAGAAGGCATGATCGGCACGGCGTACACTGCCGGCGGCAACTCGATGGTGCCGACCTGGGGAGCAGAACCGAAGCTGGGAACGAACCCGATCGCATTCGCTGCCCCGGCCGGGACCGAAGAGCCGTTCAGCTTTGACGCTGCGACGACCTCTATCGCAGGCAACAAGATCGGGCTGGCAAACCGCCTCGGCCACGGGTTGCAGCCGGGCTGGGTCGCCAACGACGACGGTTCCCCCGACATGGAGGGCGCTGCAATTTCAGACTTCTCCGCCGGCGGCGTGCGCATGCAGCTTCCGATGGGCTCCACCCGGGAACTCGGCTCCCACAAGGGCTATAGCCTGGGCGTGATGGTGGACATCATGTGCGGGCCGCTCTCCGGCGCAGCCGGTTTCGGTGCGGCAACCAAAGAGCGGCGGGCGCATTTCGTGGCGGCGTATGACGTAGAAGCATTCGTGCCGCTGGACGAGTTCAAGGCGGATATGGACGGCATGATGAAGGGGTTGCGCGAGACAAAACCTGCCCCGGGTCACGACCGCGTTGTTTACGCCGGAATGATCGAGGTGGAGACCGAGGCGGAGCGCCGTGAGATCGGCATCCCGCTGCACCCGGAGGTTGTCGACTGGTTCGAGGGCATCACGAGCGAGTTGAACATTCCATTCAACCTGCGGGACTGAGGCTCCAGTGGGACTTTAACGCAAGGGACAGCGCCATGAGGTGAAAACCCCACCCTGAGGCATTCAAAGGGTGGGGTTGCGGCAACGTAACTTCTCCCTCACCCGAACCCTCTCCCGCTGGGAGAGGGTTCGGGTGAGGCAAGCACCGCCCCTACAACGGCTAGATCGACCACGACGGGGCCCAGCGTGCTGGGTCCCTGTTTTTGACGACTATCCAGTTCACTTAAGGACCACACATGAAGATCACCAGCGTCGAGACCCTTTACTTCTCCGCTCGCATCTACACGGCCGACCGCAACTGGCTGCTGGTCAAGATTCATACCGATGAAGGGTTATTTGGCATCGGCGACGCCAGCCCGCTCGGCAACGAGATGCAAACGGCGTCGTTGATCGAGGAGTGGTCTGAGAAGTTCCTGGTGGGTAAGGATCCGTTCGACACCGAGGCGATCTGGACGGAGATCTACTACAACAACAACGCCCGCGGCGGACGCATCGAGACGACCGCTCTTTCCGGCATCGATATCGCCCTCTGGGACCTGAAGGGCAAAATCCTCAACCAGCCGATTTACAAGCTGCTTGGCGGGGCGCAACAGGAGAAGATTCGCGTCTACGCTAACGGCTGGTACACCGTGGCCGCCGACCCGAAACTAAACGCCGAAGAAGCGAAGAAGGTTGTGGCGATGGGCTACACGGCGATGAAGTTCGATCCCTTCGCCACCGCCAATTATTACAACATCTCGCTGGCCGAGGCGCAGGCTGCAGAGGATCGCGTAGCAGCGGTCCGTGAAGCTGTCGGGCCGGACGTGGACGTGATCATCGAGGTCCACGCCAAGTTCTCTACAGGGGCCGCGATCTCGCTGGGCCAGCGGATGGAGAAGTACCGGCCGATGTGGTTCGAGGAGCCGACCTCGCAGGAGAACGTGGGCGAGATGAAGTACGTGCGGGACCGGGTGAACATCCCGATCGCAACCGGCGAGCGCCTCTACACGAAGTTCCCGTTTTACGAACTGGTGAAGGCCGACGCTGTGGACGTTCTGCAGCCGGACATCGCAAACGCGGGCGGCATCACGGAGCTGAAGAAGATCGCCGGAATCGCCGAGGCACGGCATGTCAACATGGCGCCGCACAACACCTGTTCAGCGGTCGGAACGATGGCCGAGTGCCAGCTTGACGTGACGATGACGAACTTCCTGATCCAGGAGTACCACGCCCAGTTTTATTCGCCCTGGTACATCGAAGCCTTTGAGGGCTTCCCGATCCAGAAAGACGGTTACATCACACTGCCGGAAGGGCCAGGCCTTGGGATTATCCCGAACGACGAGTTGATCGCCGCCCACGGCTACGTGCCGCCAAGAGCCGGACGCCGCCCCGGTCGACGCATTTAGCACCTAACCGGCTCTCAGAAAGATCCGCAAATGAAGATCAGAGATGTCGAGACGTTCATCTTTTCGGCCGCGCACCACAACGCCAACCGGAACTGGGTGATCGTCAAGATCAACACGGACGACGGCCAGTACGGCCTCGGCGACGCCAGCGGGCTCGGGAACGACCACCAGGTGATCTCGCTGATCAATGAGCTGGCCGAGAAGTTCCTGATCGGCCGGGACCCGATGGACAATGAGGCGATCTGGACGCAGATCTACTACAACAGCCAGTCACGGGGCGGGCGGATCGACACCACCGCCCTCTCCGGAATCGACATCGCTCTCTGGGATCTGAAGGGCAAGGTGCTCGGTCTGCCGTTGTACAAGCTGCTGGGCGGGGCACAGCGCGAGAAGGTGCGGGTGTACGCCAACGGCTGGTACACAAACCCGGCCACGCCGGAATTGAACGCCGAGGAGGCGAAGAAGGTCGTGGCGATGGGCTATACCGCCATGAAGTTCGATCCTTTCGCCCAGAACAACTACTACAACCTATCGCTGGAAGAGGCCCAGATAGCCGAGGACCGCGTGGCGGCGGTGCGTGATGCGGTTGGCCCTAACATCGACATTCTTGTGGAGGTCCACGCCAAGTTCTCCGCCGGCACCGCCATCTCATTGGGACAGCGTCTCGAGAAATACCGGCCGCTATGGTTCGAGGAACCTACCTCGCAGGAGAACGTGGCGGAGATGAAGTACGTCCGCGACCGGGTGAACATCCCGATCGCAACCGGCGAGCGGCTCTACACAAAGTTCCCGTTCTACGAGTTGGTTGCGGCGGATGCCGTGGACGTCCTCCAGCCGGATATCGCCAACGCAGGCGGCATCACGGAGCTGAAGAAGATCGCCGCAATCGCCGAGGCACGGCACGTCAACATGGCGCCGCACAACACTTGCTCGCCCGTCGGCACGATGGCCGAATGCCACTTGGACCTGACGATGACCAACTTCCTGATCCAGGAGTACCACGCAGAGTTCTACACTCCGCACTACTTCGATGCTTTCGACGGCTTCCCGCGGCAGGTGGACGGCTACCTGACGGTGCCGAATTCGCCCGGGTTGGGACTCACCATCAACGAAGAGGTGCTGGCGGCGCACGGGTACGACCCGACGGCGACGGCAAGGGCGGGGACGAGCAGACGGATTTAGGGAGCACGCGTAGGGAGCGGCGCTTGCGCTACCCCCTACGATCTGAATGAAATTGGATCAGCCCACAGGAAAGGACAAAGACCATGATCGAGAACTCGATGTTCGCCAAGAACAAGCAGGGAAAACAGGCGCTCGTTTTCGCCATGCAGTACCCGGTCCCGAGCGCCGTTGAACTGGCGGCACGGGGGGGATTTGACTCCATCCACCTGGACGGCGAGCACGGGGCGTTCAACCCGGTCGCCGTGGACGACATCGTGGCGATTGCGCACGCCTTCAACATGAGCGTCACAGCGCGCGTGCCCAACATCAACGCCAACGAGATCAACCGCTGGCTGGACCGCGGCTTGCAGGGGATCATGGGCCCACACATCGAGAACGCAGAAGAGGCACAGGCACTCGCCGATGCATGCCTGTTCCCGCCGGACGGCTGGCGCTCATGGGGCGGCGGCCGCGGCACGGAGCACGGCGATATCGACGTCATCGAAGGCACCTACGGCGGCAAGCTGGGTTTTGCGGAGTTCGCTAACGCCAACATGCTGGTCGGCGGGCAGATTGAGTCCAAAGAAGCCGCCGAACGGGCGGACGAGATCCTCGCAGTGCCCGGGTTGATGGCTATCGCATGGGGTCCGCACGACATGGCGGCGTCACTCGGTCACCCGGGAGAGCCGGAGCACCCCGAGGTACTGGCCATCCACGATGAGGTGGAGGCGAAGGTGCGTGCGGCCGGCAAGCACCTGTGGTCCGACTACGGATCGACCCTGGACATGAAGGGACTGCTCATCGGCGCGGGACGGGAGTTCACGGCGGAACACGGGGACGACACGTTCGCGTAAGACGGGCTGGTCGCGGAATACGGCAGGTTTGCGCGTTCGCTGGCCCGCGCATCCTGTCATCCTGGGCATATTTGCCCGTCCTGAGGGTCTCTACTGCCATCCCGAACTCGATTCAGGATCCGTTTTTGTCTCCGTCCGGCCGTCTTGCGCTCCACGGTCCGCCGGATCACATACCCCTCGTCCACAGGACGGGGTTGTTGCTGTACAGGCCGATCTTGAATCAAATTCAGGATGACGGCGTGATGTGATTGCACGCGGCGGGCGGGGCAAGCACCGTCCCTACAGGTTTGGTAACACGCCGTAGGGGCGGATTGGTATCCGCCCTCGGGTCGATAGCGAATCGCCCTCTGTTGGAGAACACAGACTGCAAGACACGGACGTGGCGGAGTGCTGGCCGGGAGATTCTTCGTCTCAAACTCAGAATTACAACAAAAAGCTCTTGCCGACGGACGGACCCCGTCCCGGGGCGCTGATATCATCGTTGGGTCGAAACAAGATCGGATCGGAAGCCCCTGTGGCAGTTGAAGATCAATCCCAGCAGTCATCGGCCTTTGAGGTCGATGACCCCGTGCCCTTTGTCGAGCCGGCAGCGGTGGTAGACGGGTTCCGGCTGGCCGAGGGTGAATCGGTGGTCGAGACGCTGGAGGTCGATGGGGCAAACAGGTTCATCCTGACCGACCGACGCGTGATGTACTTAGGCGGCGATGAGGACCACCGCAACTGGTCGTTCGCACCGGTCGAGCAAATCAGTTCGATAGCGGTCACGCGCGTCTCGAGGGAGCGGTCGTCGCTACTGTGGGGCGTGCTCGGGCTGATCGCTGCGATCGGGATCTGGCAGGTGGCTACGAACGACACCGTCGGGATCGTCGGCGGAATCGTGATGGCGATTCTGGGCGCCACCTTGTTCTGGGACTACTATTTGAGGACACCGCCGTCACGCCTTCTTTTTCACGCCGACGGGAACGAAATCGGCGGACCGCTGAGTCGCTCGTCAGAGGCGGGAGCGCGATCGTTTGGTGACAGGGTGTTCGAGCTCAAGTCCCAAAACACTCGGGGCCCTGCCCACAAGTCTGGAGGACCAGGTCCGGGCAAGCCGGCCGGGATCACCCGGAGATACCGCTACCCCGGGTCCTGAACGGGCGTCGCCGCGGGCGCAGAGGGCGCAGACGGCGCATCTTCGATCGTTAGCCCCGGCGTCACGTCGAGGTCGAACCCGGACCGCTCCCCACGCTTCAGATAGTGGAATGCAGCGGCGGCGATCATCGCCCCGTTGTCGGTGCAGAGGGCCGGTGGAGGCGACATGACGGGTACGTTTGAGCGGTCGCTCAGCGCTTCCCCCAGAGCTGAATTGGCCGCGACGCCGCCGCCGATCACGATCCCGTTCACCCCGAACTCCTCCGCCGCACGCGCCGTCTTGGTGGCGATAACGTCGGCAACCGCCTCCTGGAAAGCTCGCGCCAGCGCGGCTACAGCATCGCTATCCGGCCCGCCGTCCGGAGCCGGGTAGATCCCCTCGGCCCGGGCACGGTGCAATACCGCGGTCTTGAGGCCGCTAAAGCTGAAATCCCAGGTGCCCCGAATCCATGCGCGCGGCAACGGCTCAGATGGCCCGCCGAGTGCTGCGATCTTCTGGATGGCCGGCCCTCCCGGATAGCCCAACCCCATCAATCGGGCCGCTTTGTCAAAAGCCTCCCCGGCCGCATCGTCACGTGTACGTCCGATCCGCTCAAACTCGCCGTGCGATTTGAGTAAAGCCAGATCCGTGTGCCCGCCGGACACGACGAGGCAGAGCAACGGGAACCCGCATAGCTCGTCCGGCGCGGGAGCAACCTGGACACCGGGGTTAGGTTCGTACAGCCAGCCTGCGTAGGCGTGGCCCTGCAGATGGTTGACGCCGATCAAGGGCTTGTCGGACGCCGCCGCCAGCCCTTTCGCCATGTTGAGGCCGACTATAAGGGAACCGGCGAGTCCGGGGCCGCTCGTGACCGCTATGGCATCGACGTCCGGCAGCGCCAGGTCGGCCTCGGAGAGAGCGGCGCGCACGACAGGCACGATCTGCTGGATGTGGCTGCGGGATGCTAACTCCGGTACGATGCCGCCGTATCGTGCGTGCAGTTCCGCCTGCGATGTAACCACGTTGGATCGTATCTCGCGACCGTCAACGACGACAGCGGCGGCCGTGTCGTCACATGATGACTCCACTCCAAGGACTATCAGTTCAGACATTTCAGGTGTTTTACCGATCCATTCCCCGTGCTAAACTCAGTCAGGGACTTGTATTTATTGCAAGTCACCCATTACCGAAAATTTACGTTCACTCAGATTGTAGATGGCAATACTGATGGAATGCCCCGGACCGACGAGGTTGGGGGGAAGAAGTTGACGATCTAGCGGAGGTCGACGTGGTAACAGATCAATTCCCGGAGTGTAAGTCATGTGGCGAGGGTGACCTCGTGCCGCTTTCTGATTTCGGCGGCCAAGGTTCTGCGGTGCATTACAAAGCCTGGATTTGCACGAACCCCACATGTGGTTTCAATCTGAAGATCAGGAACGGCGACGTATACTTGAACGAGCCGATCCTCACTGAAGCGGACCGCCACCGAAGACAGGCCGCCCGTTAACACCGGAGCGTCCTCTGGGACGCTTCAGGCGCATCACAGGACTTCAGGGGACGGCTGACGAGGCAGTGAACCGCCCTTGAGTTCAGCAGTCAGACAACCAGACGCAAACGGGTTCGCGCGCCCGCCGAAGCCGCCGAACCAGAGGCGCGCGCGGATCGCGGGCGTCGTTATCGGACTGGGGGTTCTGCTGGCGGTCGGCGGCGTCGGGTATTTGATCTACGCGGAGATCGCGCGCTCTCAGCTTGGCGATCTCGTCTACGATGTTCCTCAATCAGAGCGCGCTGCGTGGTTGACCGCGCCGGCGCCGAGTTCCATCGATCCGGATATCGCAGTCCCGGGATCCTCCGTTTCAGGTATCAGCGATCCGGAACCCGGATCAGACGGGATCCCGGGCGATTCGGCGAGCGCCGGACCCTTCGATCCGACTCAGCTGTACCCCGCCCGATGGACCAATCCCAGGTACTGGTCTGAGCCGGAATGGGCGGGATCATTACCGTACGGCGGCGCCGATCTTCCCGAGGGGTTCGCTTACGCAAACCCGGCAGACATCATCTCAAGCCCGGGAACGTTCTCAGAAGCCACCACCCTTGAAATCCCGGCCATCGGGCTCTCGACCTCCGTTTACCGGCTTTCCGTCTACGACGAGGGCGACAGACAGCTCTGGGAGAGCCCGGTGGACATCGTCGGCCACATCCCCGGCAGCGCGCGTCCCGGCGAGCCCGGAGCCGGCTGGTATTTCGGCCACCTGGAGAGTCCGGTCCGCGGCGAAGGTAACGTGTTCCATGACCTTCCGGACGTGGTCGATCTGATTCAGCACGACCCGGTGGACATCATCATCGGCAGCGACGACGGCGAGTTCCTGTACAGGGTGACCGGGACGGGGTTTATCCATCGTGACGACCTGGTGCTTGAAGAGTCGTCCGCCTCGACCGTCACGCTTGTGTCCTCTTACCCAAGACTCGTTTACGATCACCGACTGCTTGTGACGGGAGAGCTTCTCGCCTACCGTGCTCCCGGTTGACCATCTGACCGATCAATTTATCCGCTTGAACAGCCGGTCTGACCCGCTGATTTAGTGTGGTTACGCGGCTATAATTTAGTTCGCCTTGTGAAACAGAGCTCAAACCCCGACGTGAGGCTCATCCAACCAATTGGCTACCCTTCAAACCGACGTCCCGTCAGGCGGGCGTGCCGACGCAATTCGTGGAGCGGCGAACGATAGATTCTTGATCGTGATGCTTGGCGTCATGGTCGTTGGAGCGATCATCCAGATCACCCTCGGCGGTGTCGTACGGGTGACCGAGTCCGGATTGGGCTGCCCTGACTGGCCACTGTGCCACGGCGCAATCATCCCAAAATTCGAGTACCACACGATGATCGAGTGGAGCCATCGGACCTCCGGCTCTATCGTCGGGCTGTTTTTCATCGCCGCCGTGGTTCGTGTCTGGTTGAGTCATAGAGACAACGGATTCCTCCTGGCCATGACGACGGGATCGCTGGTGCTTATAGCGATCGTCGGGGGCATCGGCGGGGCTGTTGTTTTGTCCGAGGTAGAGCCGGCACTCAGGACGCTCCACCTGGGCCTTGCCGAGGGCGTCGTGTTGCTGGCGCTGCTGGCGCTCGCCGCCGCCGTGACGGGCTGGAGACCGGGGTTGTCCGGCGACGCAGCGGGTGGGGCGGTAGAATCCACGGGGAACCTCATCACAATTCGACGGTTCACCGTCCTGGCCGCCGCGCTGGCGCTTGTAACGCTGCTGTCCGGGTCGTACGCCGTGTGGCGCGGTGCCGGGGCCGTGTGTCCCAGCTGGCCGCTCTGCGGCGGATCGTTCATCCCGGGTTCGGAGCTTGTATGGATCCACGCAATACACAGGCTGACGGCGACCGCTGTGACGCTCGTGGCTCTGTACGCTGCGCACAAAGCCTACCGGCTTCCCGGCGCCTCGCTGAATATCCGGCTACTCTCGCTGGGAGCGATGGCGACGGTGGTCATACAGGTCTTGGTCGGCGCGGCGAACCCGTGGACCGATTTTTCGGAATGGGCGCAGGCGATTCATCTATCCATGGCGACGATAATGTGGACCGATCTAGTCCTCCTTGTCGCGGTGCTGGCGATGCGGCCGTACGAGGGCGACGGCGGCTCGAACCCGAGTTCGGGATCAGGATCGGGATCGCTGCGAAGTGTCGGGACCTGATTTCTATAGCATCACGTCAGGCTCTGTCGGCATGACGGCGGTCCTCAGGGACTACGTATCTTTGACCAAGCCGCGCGTGATGTCCCTTCTGCTGCTGACGTCCGTGACCGGGATGGTGCTCGCCGCCGAGGGATTCCCGGATCGCGTCGTACTCCTGGCGGTGCTTGTGGGCGGCATGGCTGCGTCCGGCGGCGCAAGCGCACTGAACCACTGGCTGGACCGAGATATCGACCAGGAGATGAAACGGACGGCCACTCGTCCCGTCGCAAGCGGACGGATCAGGCCCAGGAGCGCGTTCACATTCGGCGTGATCTTGAACGTGATCAGCTTCGTCGTACTCGTGACATGGGCCAACCTGCTGGCAGCCCTGCTCGCCATGGCCGGGACGCTTGTGTATATCGTCATTTACACGATCTGGTTGAAGCGGTCGTCCGTCCAGAACATCGTCATTGGAGGCGCCGCCGGGGCCATACCTCCGATGGTCGGCTGGGCCAGCGTCGAGAACAGCATCGGCCTGGAAGCGTGGTACCTGTTCGCCATCATCTTCTTCTGGACGCCGCCCCACTTCTGGGCGCTCGCGCTGCTCATCAAGGATGAGTACAGGGCGGCCGGCATTCCTATGTTGCCGGTGGTGGCGCCGCGGTCGACGACCAACCTGTCGATCATGCTGTACACGGTGTTGCTGGTTGTCCTGACCTTAGTATTTGTGGTGGCGACGGACAGGCTGGGCCCGATCTACCTGATACCGACGGCCGTGCTTGGACTTGTGTACCTGGGACTGACGGCTCGTCTGTTCTGGGACGACACCCGCCCGGTCATACTGGGTCTCTACAAGTACTCTCTGCTCTACCTCGCCCTGCTGTTCGTGGTCGTCATGGTCGACGGGACGATCGGCTAGAAGAAACGCCGGGAATGCCCCGGTTTTCAGGGATCCGAAAAATCAAGAGAGTAAAAAAGGACGCCCCTCAAGGAACGGGCGCGTCCTTTTTTATATCTGCAGATCGGGGCAGATCGGCCGCTATCTCAGGCGGCGAGCGCCTCGGTCGCCACGCGAGCAATCTCGGCAAATGCGTCCGGTTCACGGACCGAGAGATCGGCAAGCTGCTTGCGGTCTATCTCCACACTGGCCAGCGTCAGGCCGTGGACAAGCCTGGAATAGCTCAGCCCGTGAATCCTTGCCGCTGCGTTGATGCGGAGTATCCAGAGTGCCCGCATCTCCCGCTTGCGCAGACGGCGGTGGGCCGTCTGGTACGCCATTGCGTGCAGCAACGACTCACGGGCGACCTTGTAGCGGCGGTTACGCGATCCGCGATGGCCGCGAACGGCCTTCAGTACGGCGCGATGCCTTCGGTGTTTTGTTGTGCCGCGCTTGACTCGTGCCAATTGAGGCTTCTCCGGTGACTAGGTGTGACGGTGGCCACTCAGTTGACCCGTGCTTTCCGTCCGTCACTCTGGTTACGTGTTCAGGTTTTTTGTGTCCGGGACGGCGACGCGCGCCGACCCTTGACGATCAGGTTGCTTGAGGAAGTTACTAAGGATGACGCTTCAGGCGTACCGCCGCAAGCGTTCCATAAGTTTAACTCCGGTTATCGGCCCAAGAGCCGCTTGATCCGTTTGCCGTTTGCCGACGAGGTGCCGATCTTCTTGTCGAACGCCCGGCGAACCCGCGCCGACTTGTTCCGGCGGAGGTGGCTCTTGGGACCCTTGGTCCGCAGAACCTTCCCGCCGCTGGTTACGTGAAATC
>Ga0187833_10003936_pt1 | contig 14720 bp, 15 predicted proteins | sample ETNtaG_37_FD_167968 | JGI IMG/M metagenome (GOLD analysis project Ga0187833, IMG submission 167968) | Marine microbial and viral communities from oxygen minimum zone, Eastern Pacific Ocean - ETNP2014_SV_400_PacBio MetaG (Illumina Assembly) | ecosystem: Environmental > Aquatic > Marine > Hypoxic... | reverse complement strand
TAACATACTACAGAATGAACCTCTCATCCTTCAACTACAATCTCCCAAAAGAGCTAATAGCCCAAGCTCTTACAAAGCCAAGAGACTCCTGTAATCTAATGGTTATAAAAGGAAATAAAGTCCTTCACAAAAAATTTTACAACATACTAGACCTTCTTAATCCAGGCGATGTTCTCGTTCTCAACAAAAGCAAAGTACTACCTGCAAGGCTAACAGGAAAAAAAACAACTGGCACAAAAGCAGAATTCATCATAACCAACAAAATCAAGCCAGACCTTTACGAATGCAGCATCAAATCAAAAAGGCTAAAAATTGGCAACAAATTCATCTTCAAAAACAACCTCAAAGCAAAAATAATCAGCGAAAACACCTCCACCACCTTCCTTGTCAAATTCAACAATCCCAACCTAAACAATCTATTAAAAAAGATTGGCGAGCTTCCCACACCGCCTTACATAAAACAAAAAGTCAAACCTCAAGACTATCAAACAATCTACGCCTCTACGCCAGGCTCATTCGCTGCCCCCACCGCAGGCCTCCACTTCACAAAAAAGCTCATAAAAAAGATAAAAGACAAAGGCATAAAACTCGCCTTCATAACACTGCACATAGACATCTCAACCTTCCTTCCAATAACTGAAGAAGACATCACAAAACATAAAACCGGAAAAGAATGCTTCCATATAACCAAAACCGCAGCAGCCACCATCAACAGCTGCAAATCATCAAACAAACTAATCGCAGTTGGCACAACAACACTAAAAGCCCTTGAATCCTCATCTTACAAAAATGGAAAACTTCTACCACAAAAAGGCTGCTCAGAACTCTTCATCTATCCATCGCACAAATTCAAATCAAAAGTAAGCGCTTTAATCACAAACTTCCACCTCCCAAAATCATCACTGCTCCTATTAACATCCGCATTTGCAGGAAAAAACAGACTCTTAAAAGCATACAACCAAGCAGTAAAAAAGAACTACAGGTTTTATTCATTAGGTGATGGAATGATAATCTTCAAGTGATACTTCCATCCATCTTGCACCTATCCTATCAATCTATATATCATTAATCATATAGAAGCAATAAAATGTTAGAACTAGTAAAAAAAATAAGTGTCATAATTGTAATAGCCATCCTATATGGCTTCTTTAGCTTCAGTATAGTTGACATGGTGATTGAAAGGCCGGACTATGAAGACTTCTGTCCTATGAGAGCCATACCATTAAGAAAAGCAATTCCTGAAGAACAAGACTGCCCTTTATCCATAGAACCCACAGAATCAGAGAGAGACGACTGCGAAAAGAAAAAAGGTGATATCCAATACATCTCTGACAGTTCAGGATGTACTGAAAGCTTTGAATGCAGCACATGCAGAGCATTACATGAAGAAGCAGAGAAAAAACACAGTTTCTACGGTTTCATCATCACAAGTATCCTTGGCGTCCTGGCAATAATCATAGGCCTCTATGTAAAATCCAAAACAGACATTGTGGAAGGAATATTCTCCGGCTTCCTAATTGGCGGCATAGTCTCCATCTTCATAGGCACAATCACTTACTTCAGATACATGGACAGATTCATAAAGCCATTCGTCTTACTGGCAGAAATAGCATTAATCATCTTTATTGCAGTAAAGACAGCAATGAAACACAAGAAAGAACCTTAATCTTCTTATAATCCCCAACTGTCAAGAACTAATGGTTCTTGAGCATGCTCAGAATTTTCCAGCCTTTTGAAACCAATTGCAAGCAAAGCTTGCCACCAATTAGAGGATGGTTGGAAAATTCTAACATTTTAAATAGTTAAACTATCAGAATATTTTATCATGAATAAACACCACCTTTTAACCATCCTACTACTAACATTAGCATTAACCTCTCTCAGCTCTGCGCAAGAAGACTACTTAACCACAGAAAAGGTAAATCTGGACATCTCTCTCTCCTCAAACATAACCCTAATCCCCTCATCTTCAGACTATAAGATAGATTACATCCAGGCAGACCTATCCTTCTTCCCAAGAGAAGATGATAGGCAGAAAATAATCACCATAAACATAGCTCCAGAAGCCCCTGAAATAAACAACAGCCTAAGATTCAAATGGGAAAACCTATTCAACAATCTTGCCTTCTCTGTAAATTCAAACCTTGAAACAACAAACAAAGTAAGCACAATCCCCAAAAAGCTCGAATTCCCCATAAAATCCATCCCAGAAAAAATCATCCCTTACACCCTGCCAAGTAGCAACATTGACAGTGACAATCCTAACATCATTCTATTAAGCTCCTCACTAGTTGAAGGCGAAGACGACCTCTACATTGTAGTAGACATTCTAGCCAATTGGGTAAAAGACAACATAGTATACAGCCTTGACACCCTAACAGCAGAAGTCTCTCAAAAAGCCTCTTGGGTACTAAACGAAAAAGAAGGTGTCTGTGACGAAATAACCACTCTATTCATAGCTCTGTCAAGAAGCTTAGGAATCCCTGCAAGGTACATAAGCGGAATGGCCTACACCAATTGGAAAGGCATCAACGATTTCGGTCCTCACGCCTGGGCAGAAGTATACTTCCCTGGCTATGGCTGGATACCATTTGACATAACCTACAACCAAATGGGATTCATCGATCCTAGTCACATAAAACTCAAAGAATCACTAGATTCTGACGAACCTTCCACCGAATATGAATGGAAAGGCGTTAACATAGACATAGGCACCCAAAGCCTTGACATAAAAACAGAATCATTAAAGAAAACAGGAAAATTAGAACCTTTAATCCTAATAGAAGTCAAAGCTCTCAAAACCTCTGTAGGATATGACTCCTACAACCTTATAGAAGCGGAAATAACCAACCTAAAAAATTACTACCTCAGCCCTGAACTATCCCTCTCAAAAACCAAAGAAATCGCAATCCTTGGTAAAAGCAGGAAAAACATTGTCCTAAAGCCAAACCAAAAAAAGAAAATCTATTGGGTTCTTCATCTCACCAAAAACCTTGACCCCAGATTCAGCTACACCTTCCCAATCCAAGTCTACTCCTCCAGGAACACAAGCTCACAAATCAGTTTCACTTCCTCATTAAAAGATCAAGTCTTTGGATACACTGAGATAAACAATCTAAAAGAAGACCTAGAAGAAGAAACTTCAAAAAAATACTCAAAAAAGTTAAGCCTCAACTGCACCTTAGAAAAAGATGAATTCTACACCTATGAAACTCCTGAAGTAAACTGTAAAATAGAAAACCAGGGCAACGTCCTACTCACCGACTTAGAAGCCTGCCTAGAAGAAGACTGCGAAAAAATTGACATTGGAATAACCCACACAAAATCTCTCAACTACAATCTCAACATGCCCACTCCAGGCAAAAAAGAAATAAAATTTATGGTCAAGAACACGCAAGTCTCAAAATCCATCTTTCTAAAACTAACCGTATTAGACGAGCCTCGCATAATCATCAACAACCTGGAACTCCCAACAAGTGTCTCATTTGATCAGAAATTTTCTTTTGACTTTGAACTTGAAAAGCATTCACTGTCCAACCCTCGAAATGTTGAAGTAAGACTAGTCAAAGACTCACTAATCAAGAACTGGAACATCAATGAATTATTAAATGATCAGAAATTCATCATTGACATGGAAGGCAACATGCTAAAACTTGGGGAAAACACCTTCAGACTCCTAGTAAAATATAAAGACAAAAACAATAAATCATACAACCAAACATCTGAATTCAGCACAAGTCTTGACAATGTAACACCAATCCAAAAAATTCAAATATATCTTAACCAATTCATTCAGGAAATAAACAGTTGGTTTACCTAATGCCTAACTACAACATCATCATAAACACTCTGAAAAGGCTACTACCTTTATCAGAAGAAAACAAAGAAAACCTATCATCCTTATCCAATTCAGGCTGCATCTCTGACAGCCAGTTAAAAATAATAAGAACTCTTCTCAAGCAGGGCAAAACATCCTTCATAATATCTAAGCTAAACGTCTCTAAAAAGATTATTGATGACACAACCTTCCTACAATTAGAATCAAGTGGAACAGAAGAAGACACCAACGAGCTTCTTGAAGGAATCAACAGGTCTATCAGAGAGAACATAAAAGAAAAAGCATTCACTAACTTCTCAGAAAAAGCAAAAGAAATCATCCCTCAATATATTGCACCCAACATATCAGGAATGGAAACCATCAAGAAAGCAGCCGCTCTGCAACTATTCGCAAAAGAACAGGAACAGCTTCACATGCTCTTACTAGGAGACCCTGGAACAGGAAAAACTCAAATTCTTCACTCCGCATCCGACCTCTCTCCCATCTCGTCATTCAGTCTTGGCTCAGGCACATCAGGCGTTGGCCTCTCAATCACAATCAAAGGCAAAGAAGCATCCAAAGGCATATTACCATTAGCCGACAAAGGCCTATGCTGCATTGACGAGCTCAACCTAATGAAATCACAGGACTATGCCTCTCTCTACAACGCAATGGAAAAAGGCTTTATAACTTACGACAAAGCAGGTCACCATCACAGGTATGATGCAAGAGTCAACGTGCTAGCCACAGCAAACCCTCTAGGGGACAAATTCAAAGGCAGGGACATAAAAGCTCTAAGAAAACAAATGCCCTTTGATCCTGCGCTCTTAACAAGATTCCATCTAGTCTTCCTAATAAGAAAGCCTAACCTCAAAGAATTTGTTGAAATCACCAAAAAAATCATAAACAAATCAGAACACAAGCAAAACCCTGAAGACCTTGAATTCATCAAAAGTTATATTGCTCACTCTCTCAACTCAAAAGTAACCCTTGACAGGAAATATGAAAACATAATAGTAAAGCTTATTGAAAAGATAAAGCGCTCAGAAGATCTATACTTAATAGAAGTCTCACCCAGAATCGTACTCGGCATAATACGCCTTGCAAAAGCCTCAGCAAGAATGCAGCTAAGAGACAAAGTCAACGATGAAGACATCAACTTAGTAAAAGAAATTCTTGAAAAAAGTCTGGAAGTGAAGTAAAAGGCTATCAACCCCTTCTATTCTACAGTAACCTTTAAATATCCACCCGAATTTACTTTCTATAATACTATAAACAGTATAAAAACAAGAGAAAATTCTAACTTTTCTCATGTCAAAAACCACTCTATTAAAGCAGAGTGGCATGTTTGAAGCCACTTCACTTCATAGTGGTTTTTGAGCATGCTCAGAAATATATCACTTCCCAAGACTATGTGGTGGACATTTGTCCACCAGTTTGAGAACTAGTGGTATATTTCTGACATATAATTGGAGGTAATAGAAAAATGTCTGAAAAGGAATATGTATACTCATTTGAAGAAGGAAAAGGGAAAGGAAAAGATTTACTAGGTGGAAAAGGCTCAAATATGTCTGATATGGTGGCTTTAGAATTGCCAATCCCTTCAGGATTTACCATCTCAACAGAAGTATGTGATGTTTACCATAAAAATAATAAGACCTACCCGGAAGAAGTTCTAAACCAAATTGAAGAAAAACTTCTTGAACTGGAAAAGAAGATGGATAAGAAACTTGGTGATAAAGATGATCCTTTATTAGTTTCTGTAAGGTCAGGGGCAGCAGTCTCAATGCCAGGCATGATGGATACCGTCTTAAACCTTGGTTTGAATGATGAATCAGTCCTAGGCCTGATAAAGAAGACAGGCAAGGAAAGATTTGCTTGGGACGCTTACAGGAGATTCATCAACATGTTCGGCAATGTTGTAATGAACGTTGGCCATGAAAACTTTGAAGAAAAAATCACCAGCATGAAAAAGTCAAAAACCGTTGAATACGACACAGACTTAACCGCTGAAGACTTAAAAGAACTATGCAAACAATACAAAGAAGTAGTCAAAGAAAAAAGCGGCAAACTATTTCCAGACAATCCAAGAGAACAATTACAAATGGCAATTGATGCTGTATTCGGCTCATGGAACAATGACCGGGCAATTGCTTATAGAAGGATGAACGATATCAAAGGTTGTATTGGAACCGCTGTCAACGTTCAGTCAATGGTCTTTGGAAACATGGGCGACACCTCAGGCACAGGAGTCTGTTTCACAAGAAACCCTTCAACCGGAGAAAACAAATTCTATGGAGAATTCCTAATGAACGCTCAGGGCGAAGACGTAGTAGCTGGCATCAGAACACCTCAAACAATAGACGAGTTAAACAAAGTAATGCCTGAATGCTACACTCAATTAGTTGACATCTACAAAAAACTAGAAAACCATTACGCAGATATGCAAGACATGGAATTCACCATTCAGGACAGCAAGCTATTCCTGCTTCAAACAAGAACAGGAAAAAGAACAGCTCAATCAGCACTAAAAATTGCAGTTGATATGGTAGATGAAAACCTAATAAACAAAAAAGCTGCAATCCTCAGAATCGATCCTAACCAACTAGACCAGTTATTGCACAAAAGGTTAGACCCAGTAGCAAAAAAAGAAGCAGAGCTTCTCACAAAAGGTCTTCCAGCCTCACCAGGCGCAGCAGTCGGTGAAGCAGTATTCACCGCTAACAAAGCAAAAGACATGGCAGAAGAAGGCAGGACAGTCATCCTAGTAAGAAACGAAACAAGCCCTGAAGACATAGAAGGCATGAACGCTGCCCAGGGAATTCTCACAGCAAGAGGCGGCATGACATCACACGCTGCAGTAGTTGCAAGAGGCATGGGCAAATGCTGTGTAGCAGGCGCCGGTGACATCAATGTAAGCGAAGAAGAAGAAAAGTTCACCATCAATGGCATAGAAATCAAAGAAGGTGACTTTATAACTTAGACGGTTCAACAGGCGAAATATTCAAAGACAAACTAAGAGTAATAGACCCTGAAATGAGCGGCGACTTTGCAAAACTCATGGAATGGGCTGACGAATTCAGGAAACTGAAGATCAAAACCAATGCAGACACACCTCACGACGCAAAAATAGCAAAAGAATTTGGCGCTGAAGGCATAGGTCTCTGCAGAACAGAACACATGTTCTTTGAAGGTGAAAGAATCAAAGCAGTAAGGGAAATGATCCTTGCAGAAGATCTTGAAGGAAGGAAAAAAGCACTAGCAAAAATCCTTTCAATGCAGAAAGAAGACTTCAAAGGCCTCTTCAAAGTCATGGACGGATTCCCAGTAATAGTAAGATTATTAGATCCTCCTCTGCATGAATTCCTTCCAAAAGAGGAAGACGACATAGCAGAATTAGCAAAAGAAATGGACATGAGCATTGAAAAGCTAAAAGAAAAAATTGAATCATTGCACGAATTCAATCCAATGCTTGGATTCAGAGGATGCAGACTAGGGGTAACCTACCCTGAAATAACTGAAATGCAGGCAAGAGCAATCTTTGAAGCAGCGCTTGAATGCAAAGAAGAAGGCATGAACCCAATACCTCAAATAGAAGTTCCACTTGTAGGTAATGTAAAGGAATTCGTCTTAATCAGGGACATAATCCAAAACGTAGCTGACGAACTAAAAGTTGCTGAAAAAGTAAAATTCCAGATAGGAACCATGATAGAAGTCCCAAGAGCAGCAATAACCGCTGACAAGATTGCAAAAGAAACAGACTTCATGTCCTTTGGAACAAATGATTTGACACAGATGGGCTGTGGCTTCAGCAGAGACGACTCCGGAAAATTCCTAGGCAAATATGTTGAAAATGGTATCTATGAAAGAGATCCATTCCAGGCAATTGACCAGGACGGTGTTGGAGAATTAATGAAAATCTGCGTTGAAAAAGCAAGAAGCATAAAGCCTGACATAGAAATTGGCATCTGCGGTGAGCATGGCGGTGAACCATCTTCAGTAGAGTTCTGCCACAAAATAGGCATGAACGATGTCAGCTGCTCCCCATACAGAGTACCAATAGCAAGGTTAGCAGCTGCTCAGGCAGCCTTAAAGGAAGAATAAATAAACACAGGTAAACTAAATGGCATGCCCAGGATGTGGATACAGCAGCCCAAGTTCCGGTAGAGAAAGCTATTCACCTCTCTCTTTAGCAGAAAGTCCTGGCGCATCATATTCACATCGCCAGAAATATGACAATCTGCCATCCGCTATATCAGACAGCATATTAGGCATAAAATACGACAGCTCTTCTGTGAAATACAACAGCAACAATAGCAATAGTAGTAACCCTTCTGGAAACTACTCAAGCCTTCTATCTCCAGACTTAGATTATCATATAACAAAAATAACAGAAGCTGAAAAATCAAAATCTGAATCTGAAAGCCAAGATGAACAGGAAACTCCTAACACTCCCAACCAGAACACTTCTCTGCAAAGAATCGACACTCCTAACTCTGGAGAACTAATACCTGCGCAGCCTGAAGACCAGCAAATAATCGAGTTGCTCCAAAACCAGCAGCTTGCAGATAGAAATATGGACAATGAAGCCAACCTTCCAGTAAAACATGCTTCATTAACACAAATAGAAATCCAAGAAGAAATAACCTTAATAAGAAAAAGAAAGACAGTGAAGAAAAGTCTGACATTCTAATAAAAGAAATATAAAAAACGAGCCTGGTGAGATTTGAACTCACGACCTATTGCTTACTTCTTCTTAATCAAAGCTGAATAGGAGGCAATCGCGCTATTTATCCAAATCCAAGCACCAAAGCAAAGATCTGCCAGACTGCGCTACAGGCTCATATGAAGAAGTAAATGTTCTCTCTTTTTTTAAGCTTATCTAAATTAAACCAAAACCTTTTATACATAATGTTCTCAAATACTCTTATGCACAAACTATTAACAGAAATACTAACCACTCTAAAACCTTCAGAAAAGGAAGCAAAAGATTTCACTAGTATAATCTCAAAGGTTCTAACCAGAATCAACTCTCAGCTAAAAGACGCAAAAGCAATCCTTGGCGGTTCAGGAGCAAAAGACACCTGGCTCAAAGGCTCTCATGACGTTGACATCTTCGTCCTATTCAACTACACCAAATTCAGGGAAAACCATTTATCAATCTCAGACCTCCTTGAAAAATCCTTAAAAAAGAACTTCAAGACAATCAAAAGAATTCCTGGCTCAAGAGACTACTTCCAGATAAAAGAAAAAGGCTACATCTTTGAAATCGTCCCAATCCTCAACATAAAAAAAGCAGAAGAATCATTAAACATAACAGACATAAGCCCATTGCATGTAAGCTGGGTAAAAGCACACAAGAAACTTTCTGACGAAATAAGATTAACCAAAGCCTTCTGCAAGGCTCAAAAAGTCTATGGCGCTGAAAGCTACATCAAAGGCTTCTCAGGCTACCTCTTAGAAATCCTTGCTATTCACTACAAATCCTTCCACCAATTATTAAAAAGCGCAGCAAACTGGAAAGAACATGATGTAATAGACACTGAAAACTATTACAAAAACAGCAAAGAAGCGCTCAACAGTCTAAACAGATCAAAACTCATCTCTCCTTTGATAGTAATAGACCCTGTCCAAAAAGAAAGGAACGTGGCAGCAGCACTAGACAAAGAAAAATTCATCCAATTCAAAGAAGCATCCAAAAAATTCCTAAAAAATCCTACCAAGAATTTCTTCACTAAAAAAGAATTAGACATAAATCAGCTAAAGAAAAAGGCAAAAGCTAACAAACTCATCCTATTAGAAGCAAAAGCAGTAGGTAGCAAAGAAGATATCATAGGTTGTAAACTCCTAAAAGCATTCACCTACTTACACAACCAATTAACATTCAACGATTTCAATATAAAAGACAATGGTTGGGACTTTGACAAGAAAAACAAAGCCATTTTTTGGTACATAATCGACAAAAAGATACTAAGTACCACAAAAAAAGTAGTCGGTCCTCCAGTAAAAAGCAAGTATCATGCAAAAAGGTTCAGGCAAAAGCACAAAACCGCATTCACTGAAAAGAGCAAGCTCTGCGCACACATCAAAAGGAAATACAGAGAACCCTCTGCCTTAATAAAAAGCATAATAAGGAAAGAGCATATAAAAAGTATAGTAAGCAAAATAAAGCTCAAATCATAGCGAAACCTTTAAAAAGAAACCCTTCTTTTTTACACTATAAAGATGATAATACCTATAAGATGCTGGAGTTGCGGCAAGCCAATTGCTCAACACTGGGAAACATTCAAAGAAAAAGTAAACAAAGGCGAAGACAAGAAGAAAATTCTTGACGATCTTGGTTTTGATAGATACTGTTGCAGAGCCATGTTCCTTGGACAAGTAGATCTTATAGATGAAGCTGCAAGATTCAAGAAGTTCTAAGATGCAAGAAACAGAAAAAGTTTCCATCACCAAATGCGATTCTTATAATTCTGAAGAAGTCTATACTTCTGTAAAACAATCCTTAGAGAAGCTAAACTTCAGCCTAAAAGAAAACCAAACAGTTCTTCTAAAGCCAAACATTCTCTCAAGCATAACCCCTGACAAAGCAGTCACCACCCATCCAAGCATTGTCAATGCAATATGCCGGCTATTACAAGAAAAGAACTGCACCATACTAATCGGTGAAAGCTCAGGCTTTACAGGAACAACAAAAAAAGCCTTCGAAGTCTCAGGCATTAAACAAATAGCAGACAACTACAATGCTAAACTAATAAACTTTGACTCCTCACCTCTCAGAAGAATAGAAATCAAAGAAGGAGCAATCTTAAAAGAGCTCTACTTACCTGAAATCTTATTCAAAGTTGACATGCTCATCAACCTTCCCAAACTCAAAACACACTCCTTAATGCTCTATACCGGCGCAGTAAAAAACCTCTATGGCTTCATCCCAGGTGGAAAAAAGCAGGCATATCATCTAGTAGCAATCTCAAAAGAAAAGTTTGCAAAACTCCTTCTAGACATCCACCAAATAATCAAGCCACAACTCACTATAATGGACGGCATCATAGGACTTGAAGGCAATGGCCCTGGAGCTGCCGGCAATCCAATAAGCACAGGTATAATCTTAGCCTCAGAAAGCTGTGCAGCATTAGACATCATCGCTTCCGGAATAATAGGCTACAACACATTAGACCTGCCAACAAACACAGAATGCATCAAAAGAGGGCTTGTAAAGCAGGAATCAATCCATATAATTGGTGATTTGATAAAAATCAACTACAAGAAACCTTTTAAAAACATCTCAAAAGTCCCCCAATTCTTATCAAATTGGATATTCAAACAAGCAATCGCATACCCAGTAATAAACAAAGAGCTATGCAGAAAATGCAATGTCTGCGTCAACTCCTGCCCTCCCAAAGCATTGACAATGAAAAGCTACCCTACATTAGAAAAATCCAAATGCATCAACTGCTACTGCTGCCATGAGCTCTGCCCGCATAAAGCAATAACATTAGAAAAGTCAACAATCTTAAAAGTCTTATTAAAAGTAAAGAAAGTCTTAAAGAAATAAAATGGGGACGCGTTAAAATTCTCTTCGAGAATTCACTGGCCCTCATTTTTATCATATGTAATATAAGCAGAAAGCCAGAAATGAAGTTAAACAATAAAAATGGGGACGCTGGGACTTTCGCCAGCTTTTCTGTTTTTATAAAAAAGCTGTTTCGAACCCAGATCCAGCGGTATCTTCTTGGATAATCATCAGCAATTAAGCCTCATCGCTCCAACAACTGGAGCCGCTTATTCTAGCCAAGTTATACTACGTCCCCTTAGACTAAATATAAAAAAGCTCATTATTTAAAAAACTTGTCAAAAACTTTAAATATTACCTTGAACTTCAGTATAACAATGATAAATAATCAAACAAATTTAAAATCAGCAAGTCTTTCTTTGAATAGTTCTTTTTATAGATATCTCTATTTCTTTTGGTAAGTGCGTGAAGAATATCCCAATATTCTTAATGCACCATTGTTACAAACTTAGTTTTCTAAATCTTTTTAAAAAATTTGGAGGAAATAAAAATGGAACATACAGAACAACTCGAAAACAATAATGGCACAGCAATATGTAAAAGCTGTTTGCATGATAGCTTAGATGGTAAACTGGAAGCTGACAAAGTTTATCATAATATAAATGGCAGATGGATACGAAAAAAGCCTGAAGAGCAATCTGAGCATATATCTTATGATACTTGCCCAGATCATTATAAGAAATATGCCATGCTCTATGTAAAAATACTAGATGAAATAGCCGGGCCAGAAACAAAACCAAAGAATTATTAACTCATTTATCTTACAAAGCAAAGAATGGAACCAACTGAACCAGAAACATTTGAAGAGGAAAAACCTTCTTGGTACAAAGGCCCCTTAAAACTAATCCTCTCCCTATTCCTAATCCTATTAATAATCTTAATGGCAATCCCTTATTACTCAATCAGGCTGGACCCTGAGCCAAAATACGTCCCTAAAATAAGCGAAGTCCTACTAGACCAATCCAATATCAACCTAACCAATCCTATAAAACTAACCAACATAAATCAATTAGGGCTCTTAGTAAACCCAAAAGATCCAGTCATAAAAAGAACATCCGACAAAACAGTCTCATTATCCTGCACAGAAGGAAAAATCTGCCAGGCAAAAGCAATCTATTACTTTGTAAGGGACAACATCCAATACGTAAGCGATCCACTAGGCAGTGAATACTTAGAAGATCCAAAAGAAGTGCTCTACACTGGGGCAGCAGACTGCGAAAGCGGCTCAATTCTATTATCATCAATGCTTGAATCCATCGGCATAGATACTCAATTAGTACTAATCACTGGCCATGCTTATCTTAGAGCAAAAATTCCTGATGCCTTAGGCAAATACAAAATAGATGACTGGGTATACCTTGACTGGACCTGCAAAACTTGCGAGTTCGGAGAAATCCCTTGGAAAAACATAAGAAAACAGGCATCTTACCTTGAAGTAGGAAACTAATTTCCATTAATCTCTTCAGCCATTTCCTTTCCAGACTTCTCCAGAATCATAAACTCATACGCTTTATCCAAAAGCATCACAGCCCTTGGCAAATCATTCACTCTATACGTATTAGAAGCCTTCCATTCACCATCCTTCTTATATCTTCTCTCAAGCGTAACAGTATAATAATACGCCACTTTATCAGCATTAATCTGCTTCTTATTCTTCCATATTGTCAAATATACAGATCCTGACCTAAGCTTCTTCTCAGGCAGGTTTTTATCCTCAATCTTGCTTAAATCCAGTTCAGGCATTTTAACTCTAATAATCTCAAATATTACGAAAATCTTATATATTATATGTTTTTCTATTCCTTTATGGCAAACAATAAGATGCAAATGCCTTCTGGAATGGGAGGTCTCACAAGATACTTTGAAGATTACAAAAGCAAAATAACCTTCAAACCAGGTCATATCATAATATTAGTAGTAATAGTAATAATCATAATGATAATTCTGCACACTCAAGGCTATGCTCTGATGGGTATAAGATAAATTTAAGGTGAAACTATGTTCCCTGGAATGAATCCAAGAAAGATGAACCAGATGATGAAAAGAATGGGCATTGCTCAGACAGAAATCCCTGCCACTGAAGTCATAATAAAACAGAACGACAAGGAAATCGTTATAGCCAATCCTCAGGTCAGCCTTGTAAAAATGATGGGTCAAGACACTTACCAAATCGTAGGCAGCGCAGAAGAAAGAGCTATTTCTTCAACACCAGAATCCTCAACGCCAGAAATCAATGAAGATGATATAAAAACTGTAATGGAACAGACAGGCGCAGAAGAAGACAAAGTAAAACAAGTTCTTGAAGAAACCAAAGGCGATTTAGCTGAAGCGATTATTAAATTAAAAGGCGAATAAGAAGATTTCTAAATTATAAAAAATGGGCCTGACCGGACTTTCATCAACCTTATAAAAGCTGTTTTGAACCGGTGATCCTCGCCAAGTCAAGGCGATATCATCTGTGGTTTTTAACAAATAGCCACTAGACCACAGGCCCTTTTAGTTTAAGATAAACCTTTGTTTCTTTATAAAAATGTCGGAATGACATCCTCCTACAACTGAATTTGTAACTATTATTTTTTGTATATAAATAAGCATATTTTCTCTCAAATCAACCCCACTGGTCAACTTTTTTTGACCAGTGCATTTCCTACTCACAAGCCTTCTATATTAAAAATATTGCACTTCGCCTACCCACTGGTCACTGGTCAGGTCCCCCAGTGAGCTATATAAAGGGGTTTGAATATTCTACTATTTAAGGTGATAAAAAATGAAAAACATAAACTTAGGAAATGTAAACAACAGAATATTCGGTTTTGTAAAACAGTTTGATGATATAGACTTCAGGGAAATAGCTGTATATGAAGACGAATTTTTGATTGGAAACTTGTTAGTTTGATGCTAAACAGCTTCATTCAACCTCCAGAGTTTTAGTACCACAAACTGGGTGTTCAATCACCCTTTTATTTATCAATTAAAAAAAATCGAGGTGATCATATGTTTTGGAAAAAGAAAATATTTGTGGATTGGGATGATTATATGGAAAAGATAGCTCTTATTGATGACTATGTCTTCAGGCAGAACATAAGAAGGGCTAACATCAGGAACTTGGAAACTTAATCCAAGTCCTTCAGCTTCCCAAACCTATACACCTTATCTCCAACAACAAACACTTCAAAGCCAGACAAGTCCTGTTTGAGATAAGGGCTTAACACTCTTTCTCTCAGGGGGTCTGTGCCCTCTGTTACTAAATTAAAAGAAGGCATCACAATAAGCTTCTTGCCTTCAAACTTTCCTTTAAGGAAACATTTATACTTTTCCTTTCTAACTCCT
>Ga0187833_10003935_pt1 | contig 14724 bp, 13 predicted proteins | sample ETNtaG_37_FD_167968 | JGI IMG/M metagenome (GOLD analysis project Ga0187833, IMG submission 167968) | Marine microbial and viral communities from oxygen minimum zone, Eastern Pacific Ocean - ETNP2014_SV_400_PacBio MetaG (Illumina Assembly) | ecosystem: Environmental > Aquatic > Marine > Hypoxic... | reverse complement strand
TGTCACGAAGCATACGACGGCGAAGTGCAGTTACCGATCAAATTCAGCCTCAAACAGTGGTCATTCTGGTTGGGCCTTCTAGCCTGGAATCCGCTGGCCACCTGGCAAAGGCTTAAGCTTGTATGGCGCCACGCCAACGGACACATTAAGGGTGAGTGGTACAATCATGTCCTTCCGAAATCGAATCCCGGCTTGAGACGCAAGCATCGCAATTGGGCGCGAACGCTTCTGATCGGCCACTCCCTGTTGGCGCTGTGCTTCATCGACACGGGTCATGGATTTCTGATTGTCGTGTTCACATTTGGGACCCTTTACTGCGGTTGGCTGGGGTTTCTTTGCGGTGTCACGCAGCACTTTGGCCTCAGCTCAAACGTCCCCGACTTTCGGCTTAATACTAGAACGTTCACTTGCTCCTGGTTGCCTGCGTTCTATTACTGGAACATGCAGTACCACCTGGAGCACCACATGTTTCCGGGGGTCCCGTTTTACAATCTCCCAAAGCTGCGCAAGGCGATCGAACACGATCTTCCGCCTGTTACCCATGGTCTTCTGTCTACATGGCGCGAGTTGCTGTCGCAGCGCCAGAAACTTCGAGCGGACCCCCACTACCGCATCGTTCCTGAACTACCTGTACGCGACGCTGTAGCAGAACACAGATGACCGAGCACCGGACTACGCCTGGCGTGAAGCGGCCCAACTTCTCTGATATGATCAGCCCCAGTCGTAGCACTCCCAAGTAGCCATAAAGAAGCTCGAACGCCAGATGGAGGAAACGTCATGCACCCACCCAACATAGCCCTCACCACGCTTCTCACTGCCGGCATCGTGCTCTTCTTGCCGGCAGCCGTGATCGCCAAAGGCGAGACCGGCAAGACCGCCGCCGGTAGGCCGGATTTGTCCGGTATTTACGATGCGGCCACACTGACGCCGCTGGTGAGACCTGCTGCTTTCGGCGATAAACTCTATCTCACCCGGGAGGAGGCAAACGAGATCGCCAAGGCGGAGCAACAGATTACCGAGAGGCGATCGCTCGACAGCAATCCGGATCGGGAGGCGCCACCTGAAGGTGGGGACGGCTCACGAGGCGCGGCCGGCAACGTAGGTGGCTACAATACATTCTGGATCGATCGTGGCACTGACGCCTTTAGTGTCGATGGCAAGTTCCGGACCTCCATCATCGTCGATCCAAAGAATGGACAGATGCCGCCGTTGACGGCAGCGGCGCAAGAGCGCAGAGCGAAGCGATTCGCAGGATTTCGCCGTGGCAACGACGGAACGGCCTGGTGGATCGACCAGGATGGCCCCGGCCCCTATGACAACATGGAGCAGCGCGGCACCTCCGAGCGTTGCCTCCTTGGCTTCACCGGCGCTGCACCAACGTTCCCCAGCCTTTACAACAATTTCAAACGCATCGTGCAGACCGAGGATCACGTAATGATCCTGATCGAGATGGTGCATGATGCACGCATCGTACGCATGAATTCCGAGCATTTGCCGGCCGAGATGACGAAGTGGTTGGGTGACTCCATCGGCTGGTGGGAGGGCGATACCCTGGTCGTCGATACCACCAACTTTCATCCAAATTCTTCCGGACGTGCCGGCTCGGTAAACTCTCAGGTGGTGGAGCGATTCAGCCGGCTCAAAGATGGCAATCTGCTCTACCGCTTTACGGTGACGGACCCCACTGTGTGGAAGGCGCCCTGGACCGGTGAGTACATCTGGCGAGCGAGCGATGACCCGGTCTACGAATACGCCTGTCACGAAGGCAACTACTCCTTCGGCAACATCATGCGCGGGGCTCGACTGTTGGAACAGGAAGCGTTTGCTGCCAGAAAGACTGTCGACCAAAAAGCGAGGTGAGTACTCATGACGCGCCCATACTTAGGGATTCTTGCAGGTCTGCTTCTGACCACATTCGCGTATGCCGACGTTAAGGTGGGTGACATCCCGCCCTCCTTGCTGGGCATCGACCGGCAACGTAACAAGATCGAACTCAAGGACATGCACGGAAAAGTGGTGGTGGTCACTTTCTGGGCGACCTGGTGCGGCCCGTGTCGCAAGGAGCTGCCGGTACTGGAGACCATTCGCCAGAGAGTCAGCAAAGACCGACTGGAAATCGTGGCGATCAACATCGAGGGACGCGCCACTTACCTACGTGCGGTGCGCAAGTTGAAGGATTACAAGATGACACTCACCAATGACCGAAAGGGCAGGTTAAGCAGGCGTTTCGGGGTGTCGGGGATTCCTCACATGCTGATGATCAACAAGAATGGGTCAGTAGCCGTGATCAAACGCGGATATGCCGAAGAAGCGATACCGGCATCATTGCTGAATTGAACGACTTGCTACGGGCTTCCGTGGAGACGTAGACGTCGCCCATTGCGCGATAGCATCCTCTGCAGCCCTCGGCACAAATACGTAGCCACTCCCTATCGTCACGACCGGCATGGTCGCTTCCCGGTTCCTTGCCCTTGGAACTTGCGTTGTGACGCCACACGTCTGCGCCAACGACCCTTGCATGGTGAGCACAGATCACGCACTTTAGACGAGTAAGATAGTCTTGAAGTGCCGATTATCGCATCGCTGATTGGTGGCAGTCCTGCTGTGCAAATGCATAGTGCACCACGAAAGATAGACTGTGTATAATCGGAAGAGCCTTGCTTGCATTGTGGTAATGATAGTCAGCCGAAAGGAGGAGATATCATGATCAGAATCAGTATCCTTGGCTATAGAGAGGACTATAAGTGGATCGCCCATGCCCTGGACATGGACCTGATTGGTGCTGCAGACACCTACGAGGCAGCATTAGAAGAACTCAAAGGACTCATCGCGATAAAGGTCCAACTCGCCAGGGACAAGGGCGACGCCAGCCTCATATTCGAGAAAGCGCCGGAAAATTACTGGCATCTATTTGATCGACAACGCATTGAACAGGTGGCTGCCCTGTTTGCCAACGAAGATCTGCAACACGCTGACTACCGGGCTGAAAACCTATCGTTGGTGGATTTTATCTGACCTAGTGTACTGTCCCGCAATTAAGTGGTCGTTATTCGGTCGGCATATTTTGTACCTGGCAAGGCGCGAGGACGCCGTGGGTTGGGCACCCATAAGGACGAGGAACGGGGACGCCCAGTCGAAGTTCAGGGACAAAATAGGCCAGCGAATAAGGCCAAGTAATTGTGGGACAGTACACCCAGTTGCATTCAGATTGCCTATCGTCTGACAAAGATGAAGTCGCCGCCTTCATCTCCAGCTTCGCGAATCCTCCCGATCTGAGGCGTCTGGTCCATGGAGCTGTTGGTCGTTACAGCGTTGCTCAGACGAGCGAACAACGTCTCGGATGATAGGTATTTGTCCGGGTTGGTCTCCAGACGTTTCACCAGATATTCCGTGAATATACTTCTCGGCGCGGCAGATGACGACGAGGGAGTATCAGGCACGCCACTTAACGTACCACTCGTCATAGCCTTTCGGGTCGGTACGTCATAGAGTTCCTGGGTGGTGGCCTCCTTGGTAAGGCTTGTCACGTCAAAAGCACCACCAATGAAGCAAGCATCCGAAACCAACAGGGTGTTTTTGCTCTTGATTCCATTGATGTAGTCCCGAACGGTACTGTTGTAGATCCACGCTACTTTGCTATCGGGATCCGCATCGCTGGGTAACCAGTACCCTTGTCCGAACTGCTCGTCCCAGTCGCCGTGCCCGGCATAGAAAATCAGTACGCTGTCCGATTCACTTACCTGTTTGCTGAGTCTGTTCAGTGCGCCGACGATCTGACGCTGATCCGGGTTCTTCAGCAGGGTGATGTTCTCGCGCTCAAACGTATACTGCTCTTGCAGGACACTACTAACCATGCTGGCATCCTTGATAGGGTGCGACAAGTCATGCATATCTGGATGCTGGTAATCTTCAACTGCCAATAATAAGGCATGGTAGTCACCGGTCCTGACGGCTTTGATAACAGGTTGTGCGGCAGCTACTCGTCCCACCTCTCGCCGGATACTGATGACCTTGCTAGCCTGATTGTCGTAGATGTCGTAAGCAACAATCTCCACGTTATTGCTGCCAGGTTTCAATATGATACTGGCCGAGAAATTGCCATGTTCGTCCAGTTGGGCCTCTTTGCCATTGACCTCAACGATCCCTACGCCGGATGCGTCCGTTGCCTGTCCAATTACCGTATGCCTGGATCTGGAAATCACGCTTTCGTCGCGCTGTACGTTGATCTGTGGTGGGATGGTGTCTCTGGCGGCAACGCTCCGACGAGGCCGTTGTGTCGTGGGTGTGGATTGTCTCGCGGTGGGTGTGGATTGTCTCGCGGTGGGTGTGGTCTGCCTCGCCGTGGGCCCGTCTTGTCTCGCCGTAGCACTGGACTGTCTCGTCGTAGGAGCGGGTTGTCCCGTCGTGGACGTCACTCTTGCCAGCGCTTCCCTGAACCGATCATCAGTCGGATCGAGCTCGCCAGCCCGTCCATAGTCACGCCTGGCTGTTTCAATCTGACCCTTGCCTTCGTAGCCCATGCCGCGGTGGAAATGGGCAGCGGCATACTGTGGATCCAGATCGATAACCCTGTTGTAATCCTGGATGGCGAGATCATTCCTCCCTTGGCTGAGGTAGATCCAACCACGATTCATGTATGCATCAACATACTTCTTATCACGCTTGATTGCCCTGCTGTAATCCTGGATCGCCAAATCCTCCTCTCCGGACTCCTGGTAGTAATTGCCACGGTTGTTGTAGGCCTTGGCGGAACTTGGATCCAATCTAATAGCCTTGGTGTAATCCTGGATGGCTAGATCGAGTTTTCCTTGGCTCTTATAGGCGATGCCACGGTTGTTGTAGGCAACGGCGTAGTCCCTGTTCAGCTTGATGGCACTGGTGTAATCCTGGATGGCCAGAGTATCCCGACCCTGTTCGTGGTAGCTAATGCCACGATAGATAAACGAGGAAACTCTCTTCCCTTCTGGTAGATGTCTCTGGTCTATGCAGGCAGTGAAGTGCTCTATTGCTGCGTCAAAATCGCGATACTCTATTGCCTTCCGTCCATCACGAAAGCAGTCAGCAACAAGGGACTCACAGTAGAACAGACCAACTACGAGGATAAGGTTTCGCAAAATCATCCCAGCTTGCTCCTGATATCTGTCTGATCGAAAGCATAATGCCATCGATCCCAAGAAGCAAACCAGATCTGGGAAGCCGGTCAGATCTTTCCGGTTTAAGCCAGCGAAAACTTTCCTAACGATCTAGGACACAGAGTAGAAATACAATCGTTTTCTGGTGCGGAGGATGACATGCTATTGAGAAGTCTCGATGAGATATCCCCGGAAGAGGTAGATATTCCCGGCATGAAGGGAGTGACGACACAGTCCGCTTTTATCGAGCACGAAATGCTGCCGGGATTTCACGTACGCATGTTCAGCTTGGAGCCCAAAGGCTGCACGGGTCTACACTGGCACCGGCAGCAGCACGTACACTATATCGTGTCGGGAGAAGGCCTGTTTGTGGGTAAAGACGAGCAAGAAACTCCGATTCAAGCAGGGCAAGTGGTTCTGGTGCCATCGCTGGATCCCCACAGCGTGATTAACTCGTCAGATCATTCAGTCCTGCGATTCTTCGATGTGGTGGGCCCTTGTGGTTACAATCCGGGTTAGCTCTCATGGGGTACAGACAGTCTTCTAACGCTTCTACAATGCCGCGATTGAGATGATCCTATCAGGGTAGGCTCAGACTACGAAAAAGGCGACGATGGTATAAAGGACCGCCGCGATCCCCGCAGCGACCGTCGCGATGGGCATCTGCGTGGTCACGTGGGCCATGTGATCTGATCCGGTGGCAAGACTCGACAGGATAGTCGTGTCGCTGATCGGTGAGCACTGGTCGCCGTAGACAGCACCTCCCAGAACTGCGCCGAAGCAAAGGGTTATATAGAAGGGATCGGGATTCACGGCATAGGCCAGCGGCATGGCGATGGGGAATACCACGGCGTAGGTGCCCCAGGAGGAACCCACTGCAAATGCGATCAGCATACAGATCAGCATGAAGATAGCCGGTAGCAGGCTTGGTACGATGATGTCGCTGGTAGTCCGGATCAGAAAGTCCGCCGTCCCGAGGGATCCTGACACCTTCCCTAACGTGACGGCCAGCGCCAGGATGATCGCTCCCAGGGTAACCCCTTTAACGCCATCGACGAATCCCTCCATGACATCCTTTAGCCCCATTCCCTTCATCAGCGCCATCAGCATGGCTGATAATACGGCGAGAACGAAAGCCTCGTTGATGGGCACCCGGCCGAGAAAGATCAGTCCACCTACGGCAACACCGATCAGGGTGAGTATGGGAATGGCGAAGTCCAGGTTGCTGGTGTGATAGCCATCGGGAACCTTCAGTTCATCCAGTTCCGGGCTGGACATGGTATTCGCATAGGGTGCGTCCAACTCGCCGCTGTCTTTTACCCGATCCATCGCACGTCTTAACTTGCCGAACACGAAGGGATTGATCTCAAGGGCGAAGGTATAGGTGAAGAGGACGGCAAAGATGCCGTAGAAGTTGAAGAGAATCGTTTTGTAGAAGAAGGTGATTGCGTCCGCTTCTGTGGTGAAGAGAGGAATCGTCCCTACCACCAATCCTGCTACATAAACCGGCCAGACGTTGAATGGGATGACCGTGGCAATGGGTGAAGCGGTGCTGTCGATAATGTAGGAGAGTTCCTCATGAGACACCTTCGCTTCATCACTGACGGGTTTCACGGTACTCCCGGCCAGTATCGTGCTAACGGTGCCACCCTGGTGAAAGACTGTGCCTATTACGCAACCGAACAATTTGGCGGTCCGGCGACCTTTGACGAGGCGGTCCCCGGCCCAACGGGCAAAGTAACGGGCTCCGCCGGTACGGGTCCAAAGTCCAATCAACCCTCCCAGGCACCACAGATAAACCAGCAGAATCTGCGCATAGGATTCAGTGCCTACTGCCGGCAGCAGATAGGCGGAAATAACGTTGAAGTCGCCGCTGACCAGACCGCCGGCAGCAATACCGACAAAGAGTGCCGAGATGACCTCCTTGGTCCAGAAGCAGAGGACCAGTGTCAGAGCCGCCGGCACGATGGACCAGATTCCGAAGTCGTCCTGGTCTGCAGCGAGGCTGATCAGATTCGTGTTGCTGCGGACGTAGACAAGCGTCAAAAGCAGGAGTCCGCCAATTGCCCAACCGACATATCTCTTCATCAATGAGAGTCCAATTTCCGTGCTGATTGCGCCATAGTAACATGAAACGGACGCTGTCAAGGCTATACCTGCCAATCCCAGGCCATACGATGTCATTCCATCTTTCCTTGTTCGGCAACGTGACCGCATCGCCGCACACGGCTGTGGCTTGACTGACCAGCGGGTCTCCGTAGAATGGAGACCTTTTCGACAGCACCTGTGCCACTCGATCAAGGCAAGATGGCAGTCCAACTGGTCGCCACCGAACGAACTCGTTAGCAGGATTGTGCATAGATGAAAGAACCGGTCGATCAGAAATGGCTGGATATTGGAGAAACGATGTCACAGTGTTGGGCGTGGTGGTGAACGGACCGAAGAACCAGGGAAATCGCGACGCAATTGAACGGTATGGAAACATCCGCATTCTTGCGGAAATCGAACCGCTTGCTGAAATCACGCCCCAGTCCCTAGAGGACTGTTTCCATCGATGTTTTGAAGAATGAGAAGAACACAGTTTACTGCGCTACGTAGGTCCAGGGCCCCGGCTCAGCAATCTGCTCCTCAGCGTACTCCTCCTGCCCCAGCCATTCCGTGGCTTCTCTCCTGTGTCTGAAGACCTTGAGTTTGTCTGGAGGATAGTCGCGGTAAACCTGATATTGACGCGATAAGCCGTATTCGATATCTGACGATGCTACCAGGGCGATTCGATTCTCCGTGTGGTCGAAGAGCCTGTTCTCGTATATTGCGACATTGCCGATTTGCTGGCCGGACATAAACTCCTCAATGTCTTCCAAGGTAAGTAATCGATCGAAATATTCGGAGTCCGGTTCAGAATGAACTTGTCTGAGATAACTCAACATTTCCAGGGATGATACATTGCCGGTCAGGATCGCGGATAAGAGTTGTTTTTCTCGGTCGACACGGTACTTAATTGGCATCTGGTATCTACCTCATGATTCCAAGTTTGGGGTGACAGCAATTGGATAAGCACTTAGTATGCCAGAATGAACAAATTGCTAACCATTTGATTTAAAAGGATATATCTGCGCGACTGGGGCAGGGAAGAAGAAGTGGCGAAGTTAAACGCAGCTATTTTCAACTGTTATCTCGAGCCCAGTGTATAACTCGTCAGTTTTTGCACTGTCCGTGTTCGATCGAAATGAGATCCAGCAGAATCGTTGGCTAACGACTCCGTTTTCCGCACCTTAAACGTTAGGTTCGTACGAACCTAAAGCTGCACTGGTCGATGCACGCACGTGCAGGCCGCTTGAAGCCCAGCAGAATTGTTGGTGAAGCGAGGGGTACTACTGAGTCTATTCGACCAGATCGAGGGGCAGGGCGGTCGTATACTTGATTTTCGTTAGGGCAACATTGGAACTCACATCGTGAAATGCAGTCATCTGGGACAGATGCTGGCGGATGAAAGTCTCATAGGAGGCGATATCCCGAGTGACTATTTTGAGGAGGAAGTCGTATTCACCCATCATGGTGTAACACTCCAGGACTTCAGGAAACACATTGATCTCCTGCTCGAATTCCGGCAGCAGGTGCCTGTTGTGCGCGGCAAGTTTCACACGGGCGAATACGGTCACATTTAATCCGAGCCTTTTTTGATCCAGTAACGCCACCCTGGATTCGATCAGTCCCAGGTCTTCGAGACGTTTGATGCGCCGCCAGCAGGGCGGTTGGGTCAAGCCCACCAGGTTGGCGATTTCGGTCATATTCAGGCTGGCATCGGTCTGAATAATCCTCAGAATGTGACGATCATAGGCATCCAGTTTCAGGAGCATAACAAGTCAACTCTTTTCCCAAAATGAGTATTAATTATACCACGAACCGCATTTTTGCTAGCTCATACACATAATAAATAGCGCCCACAAGCGCTATAGTAATCGTAATGTCCAATCCCTGATTTTCTCCTGGAGCTGATGCAATGAGTGCTCGATACCACAGCAAGCTGAGGATACCGGAAGCTCCGTTTCGGCCCCGTGAAAACCCCGATTACTCCTTCCTGCACCTGCCGTCACCGGAGGACGTCGCCAAGCCGGATTGTATGGCCGACGCCGACACAATCAGACAATTGGCCTTCAGCATGGTCCGCGTATTGGATGATGATCAGAACGCCAAGGGCGCCTGGGATCCACAGCTACCGGTATCGGAACTGCTGGAAGGATTGCGCATCATGACCCTGACCCGGCTGTATGACGATCGCCTGTTCCGCATGCAGCGCCAGGGCAAGCTGTCGTTCTATGTTAAGTGCACCGGCGAAGAAGCCATTGCCGTGGCCCAGGCGATGGCGTTGCGCAGTGGCGACATGCTGTTTCCCACCTACCGTCAGCAGGGGTTGCTGCTGGCCCGCGGGCGGGAGCTCGTGGATATGATGTGTAACTGTATCTCCAATTCCAGGGATAACCAGAAGGGCCGGCAGTTGCCCAGCCTGTACAGTTGGAAGGAGGGCAATTTCTTCTCCGTGTCCGGCAACCTTGCCACCCAGTTCTCCCAGGCGGTTGGATGGGCTATGGCTTCCGCCTACAAGGGAGAGGATCACATCGCCAGTGCATGGGTAGGCGAGGGCAGCAGTGCCGAGGCCGATGTCTACCATGCGCTGCTGTTCGCAAGCGCGTACCAAGCACCGGTATTGCTCAACCTGGTCAACAACCAGTGGGCCATCTCGACACCACAAACAGTGGCGTGCGGCGGAACCACCTTTGCCGTCCGCGGCCTGGGGTTCAACCTGCCGAGCATTCGGGTAGATGGCAATGATCTGCTGGCGGTATACGCAGTTACCCGGTGGGCCGCTGAAAGGGCCCGATTGGGTGGCGGGCCGACTTTTATTGAACTCTTTACCTATCGCGCTGAAGGTCACTCGACCAGCGATGATCCGGATGCCTACCGACCCAAAGATGAATGGCACTCCTGGCCTTTGGGCGATCCAGTCGCACGATTGAAAACACATCTGATCCAGAGACAGCAGTGGAGCGACGAGAAGCAAGAGGAACTGGAATATACCTTGACTGAAGAGCTTACCGAAGCCTGGGGGGAAGCCGAAAGCTATGGATCGCTGCAGGACGGACCACACTGGCCGCTATCATCCATGTTCGACGATGTGTTCAAGGAGATGCCCGCTCATCTGCGTCGTCAGCGACACCAAATGGAGATGTGAAATGGCCAGCATGAATATGGTTCAAGCGATTAATTCCGCTCTGGATATCACCATGGAACGTGATCAGAACGTTCTCTGCCTGGGCGAGGATGTGGGCTACTTCGGAGGCGTATTTCGCTGTACCGCGGGTCTGCAGGAGAAGCACGGTCAGCACCGGGTGCTGGACACGCCCATCGCCGAGGCCGGCATCGTAGCGGCTGCAATCGGCATGGGTGTCAATGGTCTCCGACCCGTTGCCGAGATCCAGTTCGCCGACTACATCTATCCTGCCTTCGATCAGATCGTAAGCGAACTGGCCAGACTGCGCTATCGAAGCAGCGGAGAATTCTATGCCCCGGTGACCATTCGTTCCCCCTGTGGTGGTGGCATTCGCGGTGGCCAGACCCATTCCCAGAGCCCGGAGGGAATCTTCACCCACGTTTGTGGTTTGAAAGTGGTCATGCCGTCCAATCCCTATGATGCCAAGGGGCTACTGATCAGCGCTATCGAAGACGACGATCCGATTATCTATTTCGAGCCAAAACGATGTTATAACGGTCCCTTCGACGGAGATCCGGATAAGGCGGCCCAATCCTGGAATGGACATCCCAAGGGTGAAGTGCCGGAGGTGTACTACACCATCCCCATCGGTGAAGCAGCCATTGTAAGACCGGGTTCGGCAGTGACCGTGTTGACCTATGGCACCATGGTTCACGTCGCCGAAGCGGCCATCGAACGCTCCGACATCGACGCCGAACTGATCGATCTGCGCACCTTGCTGCCCCTCGACCTGGAAGCGGTGGCCGAGTCGGTGCAGAAAACCCGACGCTGCGTGGTCGTCCACGAAGCGACCAGAACCGGCGGCTACGGTGCCGAGCTGGTAGCGGACGTGCAAGAAGAGTGCTTCTGGCACCTGGAAGCACCGATTCAGCGGGTAACCGGGTGGGATACGCCCTACCCGCACGCCTTCGAGTGGGATTACTTTCCCGGTAAGGATCGGATCATCGCCGCTATGCGGTGCGCTCTGGAGGTTTAGATGGGCAATTATGTCATGAAAATGCCCGATGTCGGCGAGGGCGTGGTCGAAGCGGAAGTAGTCGAATGGCTGGTACAGCCCGGCGACATGGTGTCCGAAGATCAACACATCGTGGACGTGATGACTGAGAAGGCGACCATGGAGATCACCTCCCCGGTAAGTGGCACAGTCGTTACTGTTTACGGTGAGCCGGGTGATGTGGTGGCCGTCGGCGCAGAGTTGATCGAACTGCAGACTGAAGCCGAAGAGGTGGTGAGCGACGACGTGGTCGGCGCAGAGTTGATCGAATTGCAGACTGAAGCCGAAGAGGTGTTGAGCGACCACGAGGTCGCCACCAGCCAGGCCATACAGGTGGCAGCGCCGGTCAAGCCAAAGCCTGTGACAGAAACGGAGACGGTTACCGAGTCCGCAGCCGGCTTGTGCACAGCAGACCAGCGTCCACTTACATCGCCGTCGGTGCGTCGCAGGGCACGAGAGGCCAACGTCGATCTGATTCAGTTGACGGGCACCGGCCGTAACGGTCGCATCAGTCATGCCGACCTGGATGGATATATAACGGGCCCACAGGCCGCCGACTCATCTCCCGTCGCCGTTAAGCAAAGTGGCACTCGGGAGGTCAAGGTTATCGGCCTGCGCAGAGCTATCGCACAGAAAGTGGCGCTCAGCAAGCGCAGCATTCCGCACTTCTCTTATGTGGAGGAGTTGGATCTCACCGAACTGGATTCACTGCGCCGTCATCTGAACGGGCAGCGAGCGGAACTGCAGGTCAAACTCACCTATCTGCCATTCCTGATGCTGGCACTGACCAGGGTGCTGAAGGATTTCCCCCAGTGCAATGCCCACTTCGATGACGCAGCCGGGGTCGTCACCCAGTACGATGCGGTTCACTTGGGCATTGCGACACAGACCGACATGGGTCTGAAAGTACCGGTGGTGAAACATGCAGAAGCGCTGGATCTTGATGGCTTGGCCGAGCGCCTCGTCGGGGTTAGCGAAGGGGCCAGAAACAGCACCTCCAGTGCCGATGAAATGACCGGCTCCACTATCACCATCACCAGCCTTGGCGCGCTGGGCGGCCTGGCGAGTACGCCGGTAATCAATCATCCCGAAGTCGCCATTATCGGGGTCAATAAAATGGTACAGAGAGCGGTCGTGTTAAATGGTCAGATCGTGCCGCGATTGATGATGAATCTGTCTTGTTCCTTCGACCATCGGGTGGTCGACGGCTACGACGCAGCGCAGATGATTCAAGCTCTGAAGGGACTGTTGGAACACCCGGCCACGATGTTTATGTAACCGAAGGAACATGCAGATGTCTGTCTTTGAATCACCATCCTTTGACGATCACGAATTGGTACATTTCGCCAGCGATGCCACCACTGGTTTGCAGACGATCATTGCCGTGCACAGCACCGCCCTCGGTTGCGCGTGTGGTGGATGTCGTTTGTGGCCCTACCGCAGCAGTGAGGAAGCACTGGAAGATGTACTGCGGCTTTCCCGCGGTATGAGCTATAAGAATGCGCTGGCCGGTATCTCCCTGGGAGGCGGCAAAGCAGTCATCATTGCGGACGCCGCCATGAAGACAGCTGAACTGATGCGCGCCTTCGGTCGCGTGGTGGAACGACTGGGTGGTCGGTATGTAACGGCGGAAGATGTCGGTGTCACCGTACAAGACATGCAGTTTGTGGCTGAGGAGACCCGTTTTGTGCACGGATTGCCGCACGAGAACAGGGCCGGTGGTGATCCATCACCCTATACTGCTCAGGGTGTGTTTCTGGGCATGAAGGCCGCTCTGACGCATCGTTTTGGCAGAGCCGATTTCCGCGGTATCCGGGTACTGGTGCAGGGCGTCGGCAGTGTGGGTTTCAATCTCTGCAAGATTCTACATGCAGCGGGCGCCGAACTAATCGTGGCGGACGTCGATGGCACCAGGCTCGAGCGGGTGAAGGCGTCGCTGCCGGTCACTATCGTAGGCGTTGCCGATCTCGTGACTCAGGAAGCTGATATATACGCGCCCTGCGCCCTGGGAGCAGTTCTGAATGACGAGACCATACCGGTCCTGAAATCCGGGATCGTGGCGGGCGCAGCCAATAATCAGTTGGCACGAGCAGAGCACGGCGAGATGCTGCGACAACGTGGCATTCTCTATGCCCCGGACTATGTCATCAATTCCGGCGGCATCATCAATGTCTGGAGTGAAATGAACTGCCTGACGAAGGAGTCCGTCTGCGAGAAGATAAGCAGGATCTACGATACCGCCCTCAAAATCTTCAAAAAGGCGGATGAACAGGGATCAACCAGCAATCGGGTAGCGGATGAAATGGCCTTGGCCTTAATGCAAAGAAAAGCTACCTAAGTCGGCACTGCCTTATTCACGCCGGCGATTCGCAGCTCCTGTCAAGTAGCAGCACAAGCGCTCTACATCGACCTGACCTCATAGACTCTGATGCTCGCGATGTAGGGATTTCCCATCGCGATCTTCTCTGCCGCATCAAGGCTCTCAGCGTTGATGATGGTGTAACCGGTGATGGACTCCATCCCCATTGGCAGCTCTTTGGTTCCGGAGGCTGAGATTTCCCGTGCGTCACCGAAACCACACTGGTCCTCGGTGCAGCCTTCGATTTCTTTGAACCATTTGCCCCAGGCCCCCATGATTTCAGGGGTTGGTTTCTCAAATCCGTAATGCAAAAGTACAAACTTCTTCACTTTTCTCTCCTCGTAGCTGGAAGCTTCTCGACTCGGTCGTCGAGCCGCGTTGAAAGTGACGTCGACAAGATTGGCTCCGTGACATCACGCGTTATCAGGCGGATTAGGTATCGGGGTGTTCCGCAACATGTCATTTGGGTTTCACGTGCACTGCCAATGGTTCATAAAACGACCTACATAGGGGCTTTGGCCTCACTTCTGTTCCGGATGCAAGGCGGTTTGCACTCCGGAATAGGCCACTCGAGGACCCCGTATCCGTTACACAACAAGAAGGTCGGATCTGACTGATTGGGAAAAATCAGCTAAAGCAGCATGTTTGCAGGACAACTGCTGGGAGAAGTGAACGGCAGATCTTGTGCTGCCTACAGACCGAAGATCGGGTCGTGTGGCTGCGAGAGCAGTTCCCACGCCCTGACCTCGCCCTGATAGCTGTCGTCGGTATCACCGAGTTCGTCCTGCAGACGTTTGACTTCAGATCTCAGGTGGCGGCGCACATCCTTGTAGCCTGGATCGCCGTATACGTTCCTGATCTCGCTGCTGTCCTGGGTCAGGTCGTAGAGTTCGTGCTCCATGGAGAGGTTGTAGTAGATGTATTTGTAGCGCTTCGTTCTCACGCCCCAGTGCGACGGCGTCACGCCCCA
>Ga0187833_10003931_pt1 | contig 14731 bp, 10 predicted proteins | sample ETNtaG_37_FD_167968 | JGI IMG/M metagenome (GOLD analysis project Ga0187833, IMG submission 167968) | Marine microbial and viral communities from oxygen minimum zone, Eastern Pacific Ocean - ETNP2014_SV_400_PacBio MetaG (Illumina Assembly) | ecosystem: Environmental > Aquatic > Marine > Hypoxic... | reverse complement strand
CCAGCAATCACAGGAATCTTTCCTTTACATTCGCTTACACATAATTCAATCACCCTCATATGTTCTTCGTGATTTAAGGTTGGAGACTCTCCCGTTGTTCCAGCTGGCACGATACCAGAGGTACCATTTTTAAGATGATAATGAATTAGAGATATATAGGTATCCTCATCAAATTTACCATTTTTGAATGGAGTAATTATTGCTACAATTGAACCTTTAAACATAAATCTTTATAACATAATTTACTGAATCAAATCATCTAAAATTATATGACCAGATTTTTGATAACAAATTTAATTATTTTTGTAATTGCATTATTTTTGTTAGAAAGCTTGATTGCTGAGGAAATAATTATTCCAAAACCAGAGCCAAAAATTGAAGAAATAACAAAAAAAGAAATAATATTACCAAAAACTCAGCCTGAGAACGACAAATTACAAAAAGAAGAAATTTCTCAAATTGATTCCAAGCCTAAAATTAATAAAAGATTATTAAAAAAAAAGCTTCTACCAAAAATTAAGCCAATAAACGGTGATCTCATAAAATTGGAAGCTAAGAAAACAAAATATTTATTACCTAAAAAAAAACCTGAAGATCAAATAATAGAAAAGCCCAAATTTGTGAAAAAAAGAAAAGAAAGTGAGAAGGAAAAAATTATTGCAAAAATTGTGGATAAAGAATTAATTATTCCTAGAAAAAAACCAATTACATATCAGGGGCAAAAAAGAAAGGTTGCTACTAAATCTAAGTATTTTTCTAAAAAAGATTTTAAATTAGCTAAAAAGATATTTTCTGAAATAGATAAAAAAAGATGGACCAGCGCAATAAACTTGGCAAGTGACGCTAAAAATAGATCAATTTATAGATTGGTTAAATGGCTTTACTTATTAGAACCCATTAATCAAGCAAATTTCTATGATTACATAAATTTTATTAACTTAAATCCAAGCTATCCAAGAATAAACAGACTTAGGTATTTATTGGAACACAAAATTAATACAAAAACAATTTCTGACAATAGGGTAATAGAATTATTTGATAAAAAAGATCCTTTCAGTGGATATGGAAAATTAATGTTAGGTCAAAGCTATTTGTCAAAAGGTAACCATGAAAAAGGAATATCTTTAATAAAAAATGGTTGGATTACTGCCAAGTTATCAAAAAGAGATCTTAAATATTTAAAAAAAAAATTAAAAAAATATTTGAATACCGAAGATCATATCAAAAGGGCCGATTGGTTAGCTTGGGAAAATAAATATTGGGATTTAAAAAGAATGCTCAGATACTTGCCAAAAGATTATCAAGCTTTATATAACGCAAGATTATTACTAATGAGCAAATCTTATGGTGTAGATAACGCTATTAGTAAAGTGCCTAGTAAACTTAAAAAAGATCCAGGTTTACTATATGATCGGCTAAAGTGGAGAAGAAAGAGAGGTCGTGTTGACTCTTCTTTGGAAATATTGCTAAAAATTAAAAACGATCCAAAATTCTTAATAAGACCGGATAAATGGTGGTTTGAAAGAGAAATTATATCAAGAGCTTTAATTTATAAAAAAAAATACACTATTGCTTACAAAATCGCCAGCAATCATTCAATGAAAAATGGTCCTGAATATGCTGAAGCAGAATGGATGTCCGGATGGATTGCATTAAGTTTTTTAGATGACCCTATATTGGCGACCCAACATTTTCATAATTTTTTTGAAAATGTAGGTTATCCAATAAGTTTATCAAGGGGTGCTTATTGGCTTGGCAGATCATATGAAAAATTAAATGACATAGAAAAATCAGAAAAATGGTTCAAAGAAGCATCTAAATACTTAACCACTTATTATGGTCAACTGGCATTTATAAAAATTTACCCCAACAAAGACTTTTATTTAGATAGAGAAATGATTCAACCTAATGATATTGAAAAAAAAGTATTTGCCGATAATGATTTAACAAAATTAGTATTTTTGCTTCATGAAATAAATAAAACTAAGTACGCTAAAAATATTCTTAAACATTTGGCAGCTAGCAACATTAATCAAGGAAGCGAAATTTTAGCAGGAAATTTAGCAGTTAGTATTGGAAGATATGATTTTGCAATACAGATTGCTAAACAGGCCTCTTATGAAAAAAGATTTCATAATACCTTAAATTATCCAATTATTGATGTCCCTTTAAAAATTAATAAAAAGAGAATGCCTTCTCCGGAACTTATTTTAGCAATCATTAGGCAAGAAAGTGAGTTTGATTCAAGGGCACATAGTTACGCTGGTGCTAGAGGTATGATGCAAATAATGACATATACCGCAAGACTTGTTGCTAAGCGCGCAAAACTCCCTTATAGCAAAAAAAAACTAACTTCAGATCCTAATTACAATATTAAATTGGGTTCATATTATGTTGCTGAACTTCTTGAACAATATGAAGGTTCTTATCCTTTTTCAATCGCCGCATATAATGCTGGACCCAAAAGAGTTTCTTATTGGAATAAAATTAACGGTAATCCACAAAAAAAAAAAATTGATTACGTGGATTGGATAGAATTAATTAAGTTTAGAGAAACGCGAAACTATGTACAGAGAGTGCTTGAAAATGTTAATGTTTATAAATATATGTTGCGAAAGAAACCTATTAAGATCCGAGATTATTTCATTGATAAACCTCATTATTAAAATAGATTTTATTTTATATTTTAAAATTTGCCTCTAAAGAGTCCTTATAAAAAGTTTTTACTGTATCTAATGTTAAAAAAGTAAATGATTTTCCAAACTTAGTAATTTTTTCAATTATTTTGGGTGGCATTGTAATGATGTCACATTTGCAATCATTTGCTTGCATATAATTATATGCCTCTCTTGTACTTGCCCATAATATTTTAATTTTTTTTATTTTTTTTGTAATTTTAACACTCTTTTTAATTATAGGAACTGGATCTTTTCCTACATCAGCCATTCTTCCAGAAAAAATTGATATTATTGAATAAGAATTTTTATTTAAGCATTTAACTATTTTTTTAACCTGATTTGTGGTGTACACAGCGGTTATGTTGAGTTTTAAACCTTTATCACTTAATCTTTTAATAATTTTACCAGAAAAGTTTCCCTTAGAATTGGTTACTGGAACTTTCACATAAACATTATTTCCCCATGATTTTATTTCATATGCTTGTTTTTCTATTTCATCAAATTTATCAGCGATAACTTCTAGCGAGATTGGTTTTTTTTTACAGATTTTTAGTAATTTTTTAGAATATGCTTTGTAATTTTTTGCACCTGAAATTCTCATCAAAGTGGGATTGGTAGTAAACCCATTAACTAAGGAATTTTTATTAAATTTTTTTATTATTTTAACATCCGCTGTATCACAAAATATTTTTGCCTTGAATAATTTCTTCTTTTTCATATGTATGTTTTTTTATTTTATGATAAAATTTACTATTAAATAAATCTATAAGCAATAACTGATGAAATCAAATTTTATAAATCTAATTGTTGTTATACCTGTGTTCAACGAAGAAAAAATAATTTCTAAAGTTATTGAACAAATACTTTCGGGTACTAAAGACATTGAAAAAAAAATAATATTAATTAATGATGGGTCAAAAGATAAATCTTTAGAGGAAATTAATAAATATAAAAAGAATGAGGATATAATAATAATTAATAAAGCAAATGAAGGACATGGACCTACATTGATTAGAGGTTACAAGGAGGCTTTAAAACTTAACCCAAAATATATTTTTCAAATGGATAGTGATAATCAAATTGAATTCAGTGAATTTATCAAAATTTATCAATTGAAAGATGATTATGATCTAATTATAGGAAAAAGATTCCAAAGAAACGATCCCTATATTAGAATTTTAATTAGCAAAATATTAAGATTGCTAATAGCTGTTTTTCATCAAGTGTGGATAATTGATTCAAATTCACCATTTCGCCTAATGAGCAATAAATTTTTAAGAGAAAACATCAATAAATCACAAAATTCAATAGTTCCTAATATTATATTATCCATTTTAGCTGCTAAAATTCGTAAAATAAAATTTTTAAAAGTAAATCATAATAGAAGAGAAACGGGCAAACCTTCTATTGTGAAATTAAAATTATTTTATTTTTGCATTAAATCATTTAGAGATATTATTTTATTAAAATAGATGACTTTAAAAAAAAAAACTGACTTTTTAATAATTGGTTCAGGATTTTATGGTTGCGTATTGGCGGAAAGGATAGCAACTATTTTAAAGAAAAATGTCTTAATCCTAGAAAAGAGAAACCATATTGGTGGTAATGCATACAGTGAGATTGATAAAGAAACAGGTATTGAATATCATAAATATGGAACACATATTTTTCATACTTCTATAACTAAAGTTAAGGATTACTTACAAGACTTTACAAAATTCAATAATTACAGACACCAAGTATTATCTAAGTATAAAAATAAAATTTATCAAATGCCAATCAATCTAGAAACTATTAATTACTATTTTAGAAAAAATTTTACTCCAGAGGGTGCAAGAAAATATATTAAAGAATCTACAAAAAAATATATTAATAAAAATCCCCAAAACTTCGAAGAAAAAGCTTTAATGCAAATTGGTTCAAAATTATACGGGGCATTTGTTAAAAACTATACAATAAAGCAATGGGGTAAAAATCCAAAATTGCTTCCTTCTAGCATTTTTAATCGCTTGCCACTAAGATTCAATTATAATGAAGATTATTATAAAAATTCAATTTGCCAAGGAATTCCTGCGGATGGTTATACTTCAATATTCAACAAATTGATTGATTCAAATAAAATTAAAATTGAATTTAATTCAACCTTTGGTCTTAAAAAAAATTACGAAGTCAAATATCTCACAATCTATACGGGGGCATTGGATAAATTATTTGACTATAAATTTGGACAACTTGAATGGAGATCATTAAACTTTATAAAAAAAATATATAACATTAAAGATTTCCAAGGAACCTCTGTAATAAATTTTCCTGAATTAAAATTTAGATATACAAGAAAGCATGAACCAAAACATTTGCATCCAGAACGGAACTATACAAACAAAAAAACTTTATTGATAGAAGAGTATCCCACTATAAATAATTTAGAACCATATTATCCAGTTAATGATTATAAAAATAAGATTATACATAAAAAATATAAAAATCTGCTTAACAAAAATAAACAGTTAAATATAGTTTCTGGCGGAAGGTTAGCTGATTACGCTTACTACGATATGGATATGGCAATATCAGCTGCTTTGAATAAATTTGATCACATAAAAAAAAATCTTTTATGAAAATATTAATTACTGGCTCTTCTGGTTTCATAGGATCGTGTTTATTCACATTTCTTAAATCAAAAAAAAATAAAATACTAGGTATAGATAAAAAAAAAACAAAGCTAAATAAACAAAATAATTTCATTAAATGTAACTTTTTAAATTTCAAAAAAAGCTTCAAAATAGTTAATAATTATAAACCTGATTTAATAATTCATTTAGCTGCTGAGTCCACTTTAGATAACATCAGTAATAAAAAAAAATATGTTTTAAACAACGTTCATGTAACAAAAAACATTTTAAAAATATCGAAAATAATTAAATTAAAATATTTTATTTTCTCAAGTACGGCTTCCGTTTACGCGCCTTTAAACAAACCTATTAAAGAAAAATATATCAAAAAAGCAAATAACATTTATGGAAAAACAAAAATTTTAAATGAACGAGACATAATCAAAGAATTCAAAAATAATAGAACCAAATATGTTATATTTAGATTTTTTAATGTTTGTTCTTCATTGCGAAAACCAAGAATTGGCGAGTTTCACAGCCCTGAGACACATTTTTTCCCTCTTTTAATACAAAAAATAATACAAAAAAAAACAATTAAAATATATGGAAACAATTTTAATACTAAAGATGGAACTTGTGTTAGAGACTATATTCACATATTAGACATTTGCCATGCTATAAATAAATCAATTCATTATTTAAAAAAAAATAAAAATAATTCTTTAATACTCAATTTGGGCACCGAAAAAGGTTTATCCATATTTGAAATTTTAAACTTTATGAAAAAAAGATTCCAATTTAGTTATAAATTTACCCGGAAAAGAAAAGGTGATACTGATATAACGATTTGTAATAATACTAAAGCCTATACCAAACTAAAATGGAAACCTAGATTTTCATCTATAAATAGAATAGTTGAAGATGAGATTGCTTGGTTAAAATACATCTTTAAAAAAGGTATGATAAGAAAAAGCATTTACTAACATTTTTTTATGGCTAATAAAAAAATATATGATTTATTAATTTTATTAGTATTTTTTACTTTTTACGTCATTGCGTTATTTATTTATGATGATTATGGTCTTTCTTGGGATGAATATGGTGAAAGAATATCAGGATTTGTCTCATTAAATTACGTTAGAGAAATTTTATCTTACGAAACTTATCAAAATTATCCAAAACTAAATGACTATATTTTTGCAGAATATGGAGTTGTTTTTAATCTGCCTATGGCTTTTATTGAAAAAACTTTTCAAATAGATGATTCAAAAAAATTTTTTTTACTCAGGCATTTCTTTAATTTTACTATTTTTTTTATATCCAGTATATTTTTTTTTCTTTTACTAAGTAAAAGATTTTCTAAAATACTAAGTATAATTGGCCTTCTTTTTTTTTACTTAAGTCCTAGAATTTTTGCTGAAAGTTTTTATAACAACAAAGATATAATTTTTTTGTCTTTTTTTATAATAAGTCTTTTTTATGCTATTTGCTTTTTAAATACTCCATCCTATAAAAACGCTTTTTTATTATCTATTACAAGCTCACTAGCTATTGCTACTAGGGTAATGGGAATCATTGTTCCATTTATTGTTCTTATTTTTTTTATTTTGAGATATTTTGAAAAAAAAAGTGATATAAAAAAAAATATTTTTAAAATTATTGTTTTTTTTTTCTTACTCAATACATTTGTACTTATTTTTTGGCCATATTTATGGAATGACCCTATAAATAATTTATTAAGCACATTTAAGAGTATGAGTGCGTATCAGTGGAGAGGTGGTATTTTCTATTTAAATGAATACATAAGCGCACTAAATTTGCCATGGCATTATCCGATCGTATGGATATTAATCTCTACTCCTATACTCTATTTATTTTTATTTTTTTTTGGTTCTTGTTCAATATTTATCCGATTTTTAAAAAGATTCATTAACTTATCAGAGAAAAAAATATTTAATGACATTTACAGGGGAAATAAAGAAAGAATGGATATAATATTCTTTTTTATATTATTTATTACATTATTTTTGGTTATAGAACTTAATTCAACTTTATATAATGGATGGAGACAATTATATTTTATCTATCCTTGTCTTATATTCATATCTGTTAGGGGATTAGAAATGGTTTCTAGAAAATTTACATTAAAAAATACTATTATATTTATTTCTCCCTTCATGATTTTTACATGCCTATGGATGATGATAAATCATCCATTTCAATTTGTATATTTTAATAAATTTGCAGGAAATAATATAATGAATAATTTTGAACTAGATTATTCTGGCACGAGTAATAGAAGTGCATTAAGCTACATTGCAAAAAATGATATCAGAAATAAAATTAATGTTCATATATATAGTGTATCACCATATCAATGGAGCTTGCTTATGCTTGATGAAAAGGAAAGAAAAAGATTAAAATTTACAAAAAATATAGATGAGGCAAACTTTATTGTGACAAATCATTTTTATCAAAAAAATAATCCTAGTGTAATAAGGCAAATTTTAAAAAAAAAATATAGATTATTTAAAGAATTTATGGTTGACGGAATTCCGATTAATAGTATCTACATAAAAAACTAGCTATTTCACAAAAAATTTATATTAATATTATTTAATGAAAATTTTTGTATATAAAACAATTTTTATTTTGGTGGGAATATATTTATTATACCAATTTACGATTGGGATTAAAATTGAATCTTACGAACGTAATTTAAAAAATTTTACAAATGATCAAGGAAGAGAAAAAATTAGAAATAAAATAAGAGATGAATTAAGAAAAGCAAACTCAAAAGAACAAATACTTGAAATAGAAGACAGGAAACTATTAAAGGAATTTATTACCAAGATACAAAATGAACTTGATAATTAAAATTACTTGTTTAAACTCCAGTTTTGTTAATTAAATAATTTGGCGAAAGGTGTGGATTCAAAACCTTGGTGCATGTTTCCACGTACGATCATTTAGCAAAAGAATAGTTTAAGCCAGCTCACTCTCTTTTTTGTGTTAATTGATTTTCATTCATTAAATTTAATATTCAAGTTTAAAGATAAATAGATCACTAACAAAAGTAGGTAATTCGATTTAAGGTAAATATGTGTCAAATGTATAAAAGTTTTTCGAGACTATGAAATTATTAAATATTTCGCCTTTTAATTAAATTTATCAAGCCCATAGACAACCTTGTTGATCCTTTCAGTGTAAACAAATCCTTTATTAATATTAATATTCTTTTTGGATGAGCAATTATAGAAATTGAATAAAAAGATAAAAAAATTAAATATTTGTATATATTTAATTCCAGCCTAGTATAATGTTTTGAGTAACAAGGAGCATAACCCAAGCTTCCTTGATCGGTCATCTGTTCAAAGAAATTGTCATCATAAACAATTCCTTTTTCTTTTTTAATTTTTTCATGTTCTTCGCTTCCAGGATAGATAGATATTCCCATAACAAGGAGATCATTAACTCCAATCACCGCACATTTTACACAGAACAACCATGTTTCAAAAAAATTAAATCTTGTCTCATCAGGAAATCCAATAATAATATTTACTCTTGTTCTTAATTTTATTTTAATAGCATTTCTAAGTGAATTTAAAAATTTTGGAATCGAAATCTTTTTATTTATAATTTTTAAAATTCTTTTTGAACCACTTTCCGCAGAATAACTTATGTCATTTAATCCCGCTTTTTTCAGAAGTGATAGCATTTCATAATCAAGAACCTCAACTCTCGTGCCGGTTGGCACACCCCAAGTAACTTTCATTTTTTCTTTAATCATAAGATTACAAAAATCTACTAGCCAAGATTTTTTTACAGCCAATGTTAAGTCTGTAAAATCAAAATGATTAGCTCGATATTTCTTATTTAAAAACTTCATCTCTGCTATTACATCTTCAGCAGGTCTTGCTCTCCATAATCTTCCCCACATTTGAGGATTAGAACAAAAAGTGCACCCATAGGGACAGCCTCTTGTTGCATTAAGAGGAAATGGTCTAAATGAACCTTTTCCAAAAGATGTGTTACCTATGCCATTATCTAGCATTACATTAACATCAAAATATTCCCATGCTGGCCATGGCATATACATTAAATTTCTAATTCTAGCCCTAGGATTTCCTTTTAAAATTTTTTTATTAGATTTTATGTAAGATCCATTTATTGGTTTATGACCATATTCATTATTAATCTTTTTAGATATAATTTCTCTAATTGTTTCTTCTCCTTCGCCAGCAACTACACAATCAAGTTCACTTTCATTTAAACAAAATTCTGGCATTGCTGAAAATTGTTCTCCGCCACCTACAATTAAACTATTTGGATACTTATTTTTAATTTTTTTTATTAAATCACGTATTAATATCCAATCCGAAGAAAACATTGATGATAACAAAACAATATCAGGGTGAAAATTTTCTAATCTTTTTATAATTTCATTATTTGTTAAACCCAAAATTAAATTTTTTTCTGAAAATTTTTTTGCATTTGACATGAATGGGGATTCCCCAACTCCATCAATACCCATTATATCTATATCGAAATCTTTTATGGACCCTAATATATAAGCTAAACCAATGGGCAAAGATGGGGAAACCATGGTTGTATACTTATTTATTAGAGTAGCCGATCTTATCCCGGCAACTTTTAGTTTTTTATTCTTAATCATTATCAAATAAAGTGTTATAATTCAGTTTCTGCTTTATTAAAAGATCTGTAAATATCTTTATGATTTTTAATAATAGCGTAACAAACCTAAATATTAAATATAATGAATATAAATAATTGGCACAGAAAGATAAGTGAGCAATTTAAATCATCCAAAAATATGATGACTGGCGGAGAGAGAGGGATTCGAACCCTCGGCACATGTTTCCACGTACGGTCATTTAGCAAACGACTGGTTTAAACCAACTCACCCATCTCTCCATGATAAACGATGTATATTCATTATATTGAATATTCAAGTTTATTGCAGTAATTTTTGAATAAATGAAAAACAAATATTCAATTTTTTCTCTAATAAAAAATTCTTTTACTTATCACGAAAAATGGCAAAAAGCCTGGAGAGATCCTGAGCCAAAATCCAGTTATGATGTAGTTATTGTTGGTGGAGGAGGTCATGGCTTAGCAACAGCCTACTATCTTGCTAAAGAACATAATTTAACAAATATCGCTGTTGTCGAAAAAAGTTGGATCGGTGGAGGAAATACTGGAAGAAATACTACTATTATTAGGTCAAATTATTTATGGGATGCTAGCGCTGGACTTTATGACCACGCTTTAAAAATTTGGGAAAACTTATCACAAGAATTAAATTATAACGTTATGTTTAGTCAAAGAGGAGTTATGAACTTAGCTCACAATCAACATGATGTTAGAGAATTAAAAAGAAGAACTCATGCAAACAGATTAAATGGCATAGATTGTGAATGGCTAGACACAAAACAGGTAAAAGAATTTTGTCCTATTATTAATTGCTCGGCAAATATTCGCTACCCTGTAATGGGTAGTACATTACAAAAAAGAGCTGGTACAGCTAGACACGACGCTGTTGCTTGGGGTTACGCTAGAGGGGCAGATTTTATGGGTGTAGATATTATTCAAAATTGTGAAGTAATAGGAATTAAAAGAAAAGGAAATTCTATAGAAGGTTTAGAAACAACAAAAGGTTTTATTAAAACAGCAAAAATTGGTGTTGCGGCAGCTGGACATTCAAGTGTTATTGCTAATATGGCCGGTTTAAAACTTCCTTTAGAAAGCAAGCCCTTACAAGCTTTGGTTTCTGAACCAATTAAACCAATAATTAATACAGTTGTTATGTCAAATGCCGTTCATGCATACGTTAGCCAATCTGACAAAGGCGAACTCGTCATTGGCGCTGGTACAGACTCATATGTATCATATACACAAAAAGGTACTCATGAGATTGTTGAAGGTACACTCAAAGCAATTTTAGAACTCTATCCAATTTTTAGTAGACTTAGAATGCTTAGACAATGGGGAGGTGTAGTTGATATTTGTCCTGACGCAAGTCCAATAATCAGCAAAACTTCTATAAAAGGACTTTATTTTAACTGTGGTTGGGGAACTGGAGGTTTTAAAGCTACACCTGGATCGGGACATTTGTTTGCTCATACAATAGCGAAAGATGAACCCCATACATTAAATGCTGCTTTTAACATCAATAGATTTGTTCACGGTGATCTTGTTGATGAACATGGTGCTGCAGCAGTAGCTCATTAGCATGTTTATAATTAGATGTCCTTATTGTGGAGAGAGAGATCATAGCGAGTTTAGCTATGGGGGTGAAGCTCATATAGTTAGACCAAAAAAACCTAGCGAATTAAATGATGATCAATGGGCCAGATATCTTTTTATGAGAAAAAATGTAAAAGGTATTCATTATGAAAGATGGAACCATGCACATGGTTGCAGACGTTGGTTTAATATGGCTAGAGATACATCAAATGATAAAATTCAATTTGTTTATAAAATGGGAGAAAAACCAACGAAATAATGTCAAATAAATTTAGATTATCCTCTGGAGGACAAATAAATAGAACTGAAAAAATTTCTTTTAAATTTAATGGCAAAATTTTTTTTGGATTCAAGGGAGATACTTTAGCTTCAGCACTACTAGCAAATGGAATTCACTTAATTGGTAGAAGCTTTAAATATCATAGACCAAGAGGTATATTTGCTTCTGGTCCTGAAGAACCAAATGCTCTTGTTCAAATTATTAAAAATAAAACAAATACCGACCCTAATACAAGGGCAACACAAGTTGAGATATTTGAAGGGTTAAATGCTGAAAGTCAAAATTGTTGGCCAAATGTTAATTTTGATATAGGTGTAATTAATAATATTTTCTCTCCTATTATTCCTGCTGGTTTTTATTACAAGACATTTATGTGGCCTGCAAAACTTTGGAAGAAATACGAAGGTTTTATAAGAAGAGCTGCTGGCTTAGGTAAATCTCCTACAGAAAATGACCCTGATATCTATGATCACAAATATTATCACTGTGAAGTCTTGATTGTAGGTTCTGGACCAGCAGGATTAGCTGCGGCAAAAGTTGCTGTAAAAACAGGAAAAAAAATTCTTTTAGTTGATGAAAGACCTCATTTTGGTGGAAACCTTACTTTTGCTGAGGAAGAATTAACTAAAATAAATAAACTAAAACCCTTGGAATGGATAAATGAAACTTGCAGTGAATTAGAAAATTACAAGAACATTAAAATTCTAAATAGAACAAGTATAGCTGCTTATCATAATTATAATTATTTAATCATGATGCAAAATTTATCCGATCATTTAAGCAAAAATGAAAGAAAAGGAAAAATAAGACAACGCTTGTGGAAAGTTAGAGCAAAAAAAGTAATTTTGGCTACAGGATCAATCGAAAGACCAATGATTTTTGATTGCAACGACAGACCAGGTATCATGCTGTCATCAGCTGTAAGAAAATACATTAATTATTATGGTGTAAAATGCGGAAATAATGCCGTTATATTCACAAGTAACGATGATGCATATGAAACGGCAATAAGCTTACATAATAAAGATATTAAAATAGAAGCTATTATCGACATAAGAGAACAATCAAGTGGAGATTTACCTAAAAAATGTAATGAGCTTGGAATAAAAATATTATGGAAGAGTACTGTAGTTTATACAAAAGGGCGTAAAAGAATTACCAAGGTGCATGCAATGAAACTCTCAGAAGATAATAAAAATACCATTGGTAATAAATTGGAAATTAAATGCGATCTATTATGTGTTTCTGGTGGTTACACACCTGCCATTCATCTATTTACTCAATCTGGAGGTAAACTAACTTTTAATGAAGAAAAACATTGTTTCCAGCCAAAATCAACACCACCTAATCAAATATCTATAGGATCATGCAATGGAACATTTGATCTAAAAAACATTATTGAAGAGAGTCAAAAAAAAACAAATGAATTCCTAAAATTAAATCATGATAACCAAATAAATATTTCAGAATCCATTAATGGATCTTTCGAAAATATATGGTTACTACCTTCAGATGAAATTTCAGGAAAAACTAAATCTTTTGTGGACTATCAAAATGATACAACAGCAAATGATATTAAGTTAGCTCTAAGAGAGGGTTATAAATCTATAGAACATGTTAAACGTTATACGACTACAGGAATGGCCACTGACCAGGGCAAAATCGGCAATATGCACGTTTTAGGAATTGTTTCAGAAATTACCAATACCAAAATGGGTGAATTGGGAACTACAACATTTCGCCCTCCATACACGCCTTTAACCTTTGGAGCCATTGTGGGGAGAAATGTAAGGCAATTTTTCGATATCATAAGAAAAACACCTATTCATACATGGCATGAAAAGAATGGAGCAAAATTTGAAGATGTCGGACAATGGAAAAGAGCTTGGTATTATCCAAATAAAAACGAAAGCATGTATGAGGCTGTCCAAAGAGAATCTAAAGCTGCAAGAAATAGTGCAGGAATTCTAGATGCTTCAACATTAGGCAAAATCGATATTCAAGGAAATGATGCTTCAGAATTTTTAAATCGTGTTTATACAAATGCTTGGAGCAAATTAGGAATTGGTAAATGTAGATACGGTTTAATGCTTAACGATGACGGTATGATATATGATGATGGTGTTACCACAAAACTTGGCGATAATCATTACTTGATGACAACAACTACTGGGGGAGCGGCTTCAGTAATGAGCAAATTGGAAGATTTTTTACAAACAGAATGGCCAGAACTCAATGTATATTTAACTTCTGTTACAGATCATTTTGCTACCGTGAGTGTTTGTGGTCCTTATAGCAAAAAAATATTAGAAAAAATTGTTAATAACATAAATTTTTCTGATCAAGATTTTCCCCATATGAGTTTTAAAGAAGGCCTAATTGACAAAATAAAGTGCCGTGTAATGAGAATAAGTTTTACAGGTGAATTAAGCTACGAAATAAACATACAATCTAATTATGGTTATGCTGTATGGGAAAAATGCATGAAAGCAGGAAAAGAATTTGGAATTACACCTTATGGTACTGAAACAATGCATTTATTAAGAGCTGAGAAAGGTTTTATAATTGCGGGACAAGAAACTGACGGCACAATTACTCCGGTTGATTTACAAATGGAATGGATCGTAAGTAAGAAAAAATACGATTTTATAGGAAAAAGATCTTTGTACCGATCTGATACGATGAGAAAAGATAGGAAACAGCTTGTTGGACTACTTACAAATGACCCTAAAGAAATTCTAGAAGAAGGAGCACAAATTGTTGAGAACATAAAAAACAAACCTCCAATGGATATGATAGGTCACGTAACTTCTAGCTATTACAGTCCAAATTTAAATAAATCGATTGCTCTAGCTGTTGTAAAAAATGGAAAAAATTTGAAAGGAAAAAAGCTT
>Ga0187833_10003929_pt1 | contig 14738 bp, 11 predicted proteins | sample ETNtaG_37_FD_167968 | JGI IMG/M metagenome (GOLD analysis project Ga0187833, IMG submission 167968) | Marine microbial and viral communities from oxygen minimum zone, Eastern Pacific Ocean - ETNP2014_SV_400_PacBio MetaG (Illumina Assembly) | ecosystem: Environmental > Aquatic > Marine > Hypoxic... | reverse complement strand
TGGTGCGTTTAATGGAAATACACCTTACGAAGCACTCAGAGTCAAACTACAATAGGGGTGAAGTGTCCTGTAGGAGCGTTCATAACACAGTCAGCAGTTGTTCTTTGCTATCTCCCGTGTCGAAAAGAAAGTGGGAGTGGTGCTCAGTCATTATCGATATGACTGTTATCATCGAAAGGTTTTGGTTTTTCACCCAAGCATCAATTTCATTATGATCAAATCGCCAACGACTCCCTATCTTTGATGCGGGAACCTCACCCTTTTTTGTCATGCCGTAGAGATTGCTGCTGCTGAGCTTTAAATAGGCAGCCAGCTCATCAAGAGTGAGCTATTTATCATTTTCCATAAGCATCTCATTGATAGTGATAGCCACCCTAAAAGCGGCGCACATCCAATCGCAACTAAGGAAAGCCAAGAAAAGCCAAGAAAAGCTAAGGAGGGCTGAAAGAAAAAGGCCAAGAAAAGCCAATTGATAATACAGCACAATGTTGATTCGTCAAGTAACAGCTATTTCAGATAAGAGTTGGTGACGGCATACGATCAAGTATATTCAGCTACTTCTGTTTGGAGCGATATTACATCAGAAAGCTGATGTCAGGAGATGGCCGATCAGGGATAGTTGAAAGAATTGCTCCCACTGGTCAGCTATCGCCGGTGATCTCTCCTTTGCGGAAGCGTACGATGACTCATTTAGCTCAAATTTTCATCAAGATTGCAGAAATCTACCCAGCTAATGCTGCTACCGAGCCGCTTCAATTACAACGGATGGTTGAGATCGTATTAATAGCACCTGAAATATTTCGATATACTTCTTGTAGATTGTGGAGTTCTTTAAATGTAACGGGATCAATCCGTAAAAAAGTTTAGGATGGCTTTCGGCGTATGAACCTAAGTTCCATGCCACTGGATTCAGGTGACCGTTTTTGAGGCGTTACTAGCGGGTATGCACCAATTTAGGACCCTCAGGCGATTTTGTCACCCACAAAAACTCTCTGAGAGCTCCTAGAAATACTATTCACCCCACAAAAACCAGTGTTCTATCCGTTCCATTGATTTCATTCAGCAGGTTGGCATGGACATTGCTGAATCCCGCCTTAGAAAGGCATGAATCATCACAAATAGCCAATATACAGCCACCACTGCAGATCAGATCGGAATATTAGGATGTCTAGAGTAAACGAACGAATTGTCGTAATCGGAAACGGCATGGTCGGCCACCACTATGTGGAGAAACTGCTGGAGGCTAATATTCCGGTCTCTATTACCGTTATCGGTGGTGAACCCCGACCGGCATACGACCGGGTGCATCTATCAGACTATTTCGCCGGTAAAAAACCTGGAGAGTTAGCACTAACAACAAGAGAACACTATCGAAGTGCCGGTGTGAGTGCCTTTTTTGGCGATCCAGTCGCTCATATCAATCGTGATGAGAAAACTGTTCGGACCAGGGGTGGGCGCCACTTTCCCTATGACAATCTCGTACTCGCAACCGGGTCATACCCGTTTGTGCCACCTATTCCAGGCGCAGATCTTCCAGGTTGTCTTACCTACCGCACAATTGATGACCTTGGAGAGATTAAAGCCGAAGCAAAGAATGCAAAAGTGGGGGTTGTTGTTGGTGGAGGCCTGCTCGGTCTTGAAGCTGCAAACGCGCTTAAGAATCTGGGTTTGGAAACTCATGTCGTTGAATTCACTGACTGGCTCATGGGTGTTCAAATTGATGAAGGCGGTAGCAAAATCTTGCAGCGCAAGACTGAAGCCCTGGGAGTTCATGTACATGTCAGTAAAGATACTCGGTATATAAAACCCGGCAAGAAAACTCGATTGATAATGGAGTTCGCCGATGGCAATTCACTCGATACCGACATGATTATATTTTCAGCAGGAATTCGACCTCATGATCAGCTGGCTCGTGAGGCTGAAATCAGCGTCGGTGAGAAAGGCGGCATCATCATCAACGAACAATGCAAAACCAGTGATAGTGACATCTTTGCAATCGGTGAATGCGCCTTGTACGACAATATGATATTCGGCCTGGTCGCTCCTGGAAATCGCATGGCCGAAGCAGCGGTAAGCCAACTGACCGAAACTAAGATTTTGTTCAAGGGTGCAGATATGAGCACCAAGCTAAAACTGTTAGGTGTTGATGTGGGATCTATTGGCGATGCGCATGGCACTACGTTAAATTCCCGATCATATGTTTATAGCGATGAGGTCGCAGAACAATACAAGAAGATAGTCGTCACTGAAGATCATAAAAAATTACTGGGTGCTGTTCTGGTTGGTGACTGTGAAGACTATGGCATCTTGCAACAACTATGCGTGAATCAGCTTGGTCTGCCAGATTCTCCCGAATCACTAATCCTCCCCAAAGTAGATGGTGGTCAAGATTCAATGGCATTTGGAGTCGAAAACCTGCCAGACACCGCCCTCATATGCACCTGCAACGATGTGTCAAAGGCTCAGATTTGTAGTGCCGTCAAGGCTGGCGCTACGGACCTGGGAACAGTTAAGTCAATCACGAAGGCTTCAACTACCTGTGGGGGTTGTACTCCACTGGTAAGTCAGGTGATGAATGCAGAATTGATGAAACTAGGCGTTGAGGTCAATAACTATCTGTGTGAACACTTCGAATATTCGCGCCCTGAGCTATTCGACATTCTGCGCAACAAGAACATCAAGACATTTAGCCAACTTTTGTCTGAACACGGTCGCGGTCATGGTTGTGAGGTTTGCAAAGCAACGGTGGGGTCAATGCTGGCTTCTCTTTTTAACGACTATGTTCTTAAAGATGAACATATTGGTCTACAGGATACTAATGATGCCTTCCTGGGGAACATGCAGAAAGATGGAACCTATTCCGTCGTCCCGAGAATACCTGGTGGAGAAATCACGCCGGACAAATTGATTCTCCTTGGAGAAGTAGCAAAACAGTTCGATCTATACACCAAGATTACTGGGGGGCAACGAATTGATATGTTCGGCGCTCAACTACATGAACTACCTCAGATATGGAAGCTATTGGTTGACGCCGGATTTGAGACAGGACATGCCTATGGCAAGGCTGTTCGTACCGTCAAGTCATGTGTCGGAACCAACTGGTGTCGTTTTGGCGTGCAGGATAGTGTAGCCATGTCGATTCTTGTGGAGAATCGTTATCGCGGTATTAGATCGCCACATAAGATAAAGATGGCTGTTTCAGGCTGCGCCAGAGAATGTGCCGAAGCGCAGAGCAAAGATATCGGTATTATCGCTACCGACAATGGCTGGAATATGTATGTTTGTGGAAATGGAGGCATGCGTCCTCGCCATGCCGATCTGTTCGCCACTGACCTGGACGACGCAACGCTCTTACAATATATCGATCGTTTCCTGATGTTCTACATACGCACCGCTGAAAAGTTGCAGCGAACCTCTGTTTGGCTGGAGAATTTTGAAGGCGGACTCGACCACATCAAGTCCGTGGTTATCGATGATGAATTGGGAATCGGTGAAGAGCTGGAACAGGCAATCCAGGGGCTGGTCGATACCTACCAATGTGAATGGAAAACAACTCTGGATGATCCTGTTAAATTGCAGCGCTTTAAACATTTCATCAATTCTGAAAAAACTGATCAGGGTCTTTCATACATCTATGAACGTGGCCAGCGTCGACCCGTCCGGACGGAAGACAGCGAGGCTAGTGACGGATTAGAACTTATTGCGAGTGTGAGGTAACCGGATGAATACCGAAGAGAATAAATGGGTCAGGGTCTGTAACAAATCGGTATTGCTGCCAGATACTGGTTTATGCGCCCTCGTCGGAAAAGAGCAGGTCGCGATTTTTCGCGACCGAATATCAGACAATATCTATGCCATATCCAATTTCGACCCGATCGGTGAAGCCAATGTCCTCTCCCGGGGTTTAATCGGCAGCATTGATGACGAACCGGTGGTCTCCTCGCCCCTCTACAAACAACATTTTAATCTAAAAACCGGCGAGTGTTTCGAACAACCCGGACTACGATTGAAAACTTATGCGGTTAGTACTGTGGAAGGCCAGATTCATATCAGGTATGAACAATGAATCTCCAAAAGACGACAACAATTTCTTAATCATCAGTATCACCTTGGAGATAGTATGTACCTGGAAACAATTGATCGTTTTTCTGGTCTGGCTGAAAAGAAGGCCGGGCTAGTCAATGACAATCCCCTCTCATTTTTTATCGGCGCAATGATGGCTGGCGCTTATGTAGGCATGGGGATACTGCTGATATTTTCGTTGGGCGGACAGGTTGATCCTTCGGTTCGACCAATAGTGATGGGCGTAACCTTCGGTATCGCCCTAACGCTCGTTGTATTCGCTGGGTCTGAACTCTTTACCGGGCTGATTATGACTATGACTTTCGGTTGGCTGAGAAACAAGGTGTGCTTACGCGATGTATTCTATTCGTGGGGATTGTGCTGGCTCGGCAATCTTGTTGGCGCGGTACTTATTGCCAGTTTGTTCGCGGCCGGTGGTGGCGGTGCACTATTCGGTACCAGCGCAGATTTACTAAACGGTGTGGCGAGTTCCAAAATGGGCCGTGCCCCCATCGAGCTATTCTGCCTTGCAATTCTCTGTAACTGGCTAGTCTGTTTAGCATTGTGGACTGCAGCAAGAACGACAAGCGATACCGCAAAATGCATCCTGATCTTCTGGTGTCTTCTGGCATTTATCGGTAGTGGATATGAACACAGTATCGCCAATATGACGGTATTCTCAATTGCCCTGCTAGGAGATCATCCTGAAACAGTCACGATACTCGGCATGTTCTACAACCTGTTTTGGGTTAGTGCGGGTAATACGGTGGCTGGTATTCTGTTTATGGGAGTCGGCTACTGGGCAGCAACCCCGGAGGCGCAGGAAGAAAACAAGCACCCGAATATTGTTGAAGAAGCAGGGGTGCGGTTACCGGTTTCGTAAAATTGGCATGACTTTGCTTTGCTCATTCAGCCACCCATTGGCGTTCTCGATCATCTCTGTGCTCACCATGGGCGGAAACTATAGTCTGTTGGCTGGCAGAAGACTCATATGTATTAGACATCTGCTTCAAACAAGATGTGTGGAAGTATTGAAACAATCCAACTCGCTGCTCCCAACCGAAAGATCGCATCACGATAAGAGACTCTATCTGGGAATTTTGGTCTATACCAGCCCGTAAGCTGACCCTCTCAAAGACCAGCAGGGAAATGGGTTCCGTACCCGCAGCAGACGTTAGCAAATAGCAGGTTTGCCGTAGTGTATCGCAATAACTAGAATCACCCGGGTGTCCTTGTAGTCCGGAAAGAAAGAGGAGCTTATTCTTATGATTTTGAAGTTGCTAATCGTAGCCATGTGCTGAGTTATTGCCCCCGGTTAAACATGGAAATTGTCGAAACATGATGAGCCAATATTGAATGCAATAGCTAAAGTGAAATGGATCAAAACTTGGTGCAAATTGTCACCGTGATGACAATATGAGGGTTATGTTAGCTCCGATTTGCTCCGTCAGGTGGCCTCAGCGAGTACCGGTTTTTGTCTATGCATGTAGAGCGACACGCCCATGTAGAGGACCAACGCGACGAGAGCCATGCTGCCACTGACGACGAACATAATTGGATAGCCTAATCCGGCGCCCACAATCGACGCGGCGATATTGGGACCAACAAATTGTCCAAAACCCTGAACGCTGGGCAGTAACGCAACCAGAGACCCACTTCGGTCCATGTGGGCGACCATAGATGATTGGTAAACATCAACAAATGTCCATAGTGTCATGAATCCAAATAGACTCACCGCAAGGTTGATATCGTTAATTCCCAGGGCGAGCATGGCAACTATTGCGGCCATCGTGATCAGGGATACAAACAAGGGTTTGAAAAGGCCATAGCGCGTACACACGTATGCGATCAGACAACCCGCTATACCCAGGAAAGACGACCACGTCAGAACAGAACCTGTCCACTCCTGGGAAACACCATCTGCAAGGGCAGCCAGTTCAATATAGGTAAAGTAACCGCCAATATTGATATAGGTAAAGCAGACAGCGGCCAGGCAAAGCCACGGCATGAATTTCGGCACATGCCAATCCTCGTGAATAGTTTGGTGTTTTTCCTGTTCGGCGAGCTCTTTCTTGCTAAGGGGCCTCGCTGGTATCCAGAAAACGAGCGCGGCACAGAGACCACTCAATATCATAAAAAACAGGTATATCTCATTCATGGTTAGCTGCGGTAAATAATTCAACTCTAAAGCCGTGGAGAAAGCGAACCCGACGAGCTCCAAGTTATAGGCGGTCGTCGGATTTGTTGTGCCCCCTAACGTCACCACAGCAACGGCAGTGAAAATACCGCTTCCCACACCAGCCAAGATGCGAAGCGCTAAGACCATCTCATAATCGGTAAAGAACATACACAAGGCATTGGCGCCAATAGACAAACCCACGCCGATAAAGACCAAGTACCGGCGGTTTATTCGGGCAACGAGCATCGCTGATATGATGGCGCCAATCGACAAGCCGCCCAGATCGGCACCCCAAATGCGTCCAACTTGTTCCTCGGTGAAGCCTACCTTCTGCACCAGAGCGGTGCTAAGTACGGGAACACTAACCATCACGGTGTATCCCACCAGGGCCATAAATATAGCGATGCTAATAGATCGCCAATCATCAAATGGATTGGCTAGGTCCTTGAGTGTGTTCGTGTTGGCCATCGTGGCTCCCCTCTGATGTGTTCTAGAAAACTGGCGCTGAACAATGCATGTCTAGCATAACACCAGGTTGTCGAGTGTTGGCCCATGTAAGCGTAACATCTTGCGAAAATTTACCAACATTTGAGACTCCTCTGTTTCTATTAAAATAACAGAAGTATCTCTTAACAATCAGGAGCAAATGGTCCTATATGGGCTGACGTTATACAATGTTTCGATATCATTTTAGTGCCTTGGGGCAGAACGGCGGGGTCAGAGAAAAGACTCTGACCAAAATACTTTTGGTAAAGCTAAATCCTTATACCACCATCCACCTCAAGAACCCGCCCCGTGAGATAGTCGTTCTCAAAAATATACACGGCAGTCTGTCCAATTTCAGCTGGCTGTCCCAGACGCTTCAAGGGTATACCCGCCGCCATTTTCTCAAGTGCTTCCGGCTTCATGCCGGCAACCATTTCAGTCTCAATAAATCCAGGTGCGATAGCTGCCGAGCGAATACCATAACGGGATAACTCCTTGGCCCATACAACCGCCATAGCGGCAACGCCTGCTTTGGCCGCTGAGTAATTTGTCTGCCCCATGTTACCGGACTTTGAGACACTGGAGATGTTAATAATGACGCCTTTTGACCCCAGGTCAATCATCCGTGATGCGGCTTCCCGACCACAAAGAAAGACACCCGTCAGGTTAACGTCAATCACTGCCTGCCACTCGGCGAGGGACATTTTCTTGGTTATCTCGCCATCCTTTACTTTGACGAGCAAGCCGTCACGCAATATCCCTGCATTGTTGATACAACCATCCAGGGAACCAAAGTCACTAACTACCTGGTCAAAAAGATCGATCACCTCATCCTCTCTGGCGATATTCGCTTTGTAACACTTGGCGTCACCGCCGATTTTCTTGCAGCTTTCAACCGCCTCTTCGAGACGATCAGCATTCAAATCAACCAGTGCGAGCTTTGCGCCTTTGGCTGCAAACGACTGCGCCATAGCTAACCCCAACCCCTGAGCCCCACCCGTGATGACGATAACCTTGTCACTGATATCCATAAACTGTTCCCGTTAAAAATTGTGGGCGGAGTATACCCTGAAGTTACTGGATCGGAGTAAGTTCCAGGAGGCCAAATAGTGTGAAAGCTCGATTTAGATGGATTTCGATCAAGACCACCGGCACCAGGCAGCTGGCTAACGAACTTTTGCAACCTTCTCCAGCACCCGACTCAACTCTTCGAGTCTGAAGGGCGTAGCCAGAGCGCCTGAAAACCCAAAATCTTAGTAGTAAAAAAGGGATCAAAAATCCTTTTCTGATCTGCCTCAGGGATTCCCACGCCCTCATCGCTGTGTGTCCTGCCAGGAGCAGCAGGATAAGGAACAAAAGTGTCTTGCCTTATTCAACCGCCGTGGGAACAAAGACAGTCAGTTGAGATAGCAAGTTGTAGCTCGTTGCACTTCCTGGAAAATTATTATGGATTACTACCTGGTGGTCCAGCGGGATGGTGTGTTAGATCAAGGCACCCTCAAAACAATGTACTAAACTCACGTACTTGCTGAAACACCCTTTATTGCGTCATTCAGCACTTCACTCAGTTCTTCGAGCTTATATGGTTTTGCCAGAGACCCTGAAAAACCATAATCGCTGTAACTGGCCATTATCGCGTCGTCGGAGTAACCACTTGCAACGATTGCTCTGACCTCAGGATCAATCTCCCTGAGACGCACAATTGTATCTTTTCCTCCCATTCCACCCGGCACCGTAAGATCAAGAATAATCGCCTGAAAGGGCTCGTCCGATTCCAATGCTGCCGCATAAAGTTCTATGGCCTTTTCACCTTCATCACAGGTAACGGTTTCAAACCCTAATTTGACAAGCATGGTCTCAGCTAGCGTCCTGATTAGCTCCACATCGTCCATCACCAGGATTGTGCCGACGCCCTTCATCAGTTCAGACTCATCTACAATCTCTTCAATTTCACATTCCTCTATTGTCGCAGGCACGAAGAAATCGAATCTTGATCCTTCACCAGGGTATGATATCACTTTAATATGCCCACGATGTGCTTGAACAATAGAATAGCTGGCAGCCAGGCCTAATCCACTACCCTTACTCTTAGTGGTAAAAAACGGGTCAAATATCCTATCCTGATCATCCAAAGGTACCCCCGTGCCCTCGTCACTGACTGAAACCTGCACGTACGAGCCACTTTCGATGGGCAATTCAGACTCCGAATCAACTTCGATGTTCCGCGCAGCAACGGTGATAGTGCCACCATCAGGCATGGCTTGTTGTGCATTAATAATTAGATTGTTAACCACTTGATTGATCTGACCTGCATCAATGCTAACCATCCATAGATCGTACTGTATCTCCAAGTTACAGGTGATTGATGAACCATGCATAGTAAAAGTAATTGCCTTGTTCAGAAGGTCACCAAGATCAACCAATTCTACGACTGGTGACCCACCTTTGGAGAAGGTCAACAATTGAAGGGTCAGATCCTTTACTCCCTCGGAAGCGTCTTCAGCTGCTTTCAGGAAACCGGTTCTTTCTTTTCTAATGTCACTCAAGCGAGCAAGGCTCAGGTTGCCGAGGATACCGGTCAGCAAGTTATTCAGGTCGTGGACGATACCACCTGCAATAACCCCAACGGATTCGAGTTTCGCTATTTTTAATCGTTCCTGCGCCATTCTCTCCTTTTTCTGTGACATTTACGACAGAATTCACTAGCATAATTTCACCAGCTATTTCTACCAAACTGGTATCAACAAGAAAGTTATGAGGCTCCCCTGTTTTTGCTAAAAAGGTTGCTCTGTATCCTCTTACCTGTTTATCGCGGAGCAGGATTTCCATAAACCTGTCCCTATCAGACTCATTAGCCCAATGATTTAGTTCACTGCCTTTTTTTCCAATAACTTCCTCTCGGGTCCATCCGTTTCCAGCCAACCAGGCAGGATTAACATCGATAATGTTTCCGGTAGCAAGGCTAGAGATAGAACATAAATCCCTACTCACATTAAATATACTTGCCAACAATTCGTTGGATGCCTGTAGTTTTTCCTCCGATCGCTTGCGTTCGGTGATGTCGATGGACACGATCAAAATATGGTCGATTCGACCTTCAGGATCAAAGACTGGCACCAGGGTCGAATGAAACCACAATTCGTTTCCCGCCAAATCCTGAACGGCGCCTTCTTCTGAGCCAATTTCACCCGTCTCCTTTACGGTTTGCAATTGCTGCAACATTTGGTTTCGAAATAGCTCGGAGTAGAATTCTGGTGGAAAGGGCTTGCCGTAGAATGCCGTGATATCGTCAATCCCAAGACCGACAATACCCGCGGTACTCATGTACTGGAGGTTGAAATCAAGATCCACCATCTTGGTACAAACCGGTGAGTGCTCCAGCCAGGCACGGCTATCCTCCTCAGAATCACTCCTTAAGGTTCCGACCGGCCTGCGCTCTAGGTTCTGATTCTCAACAGCTTCAACCTGATCCCGCAACAACTGGAGCTCTTCTAATAGCTGTTCCCTACTCTTTTCCCCATCATCGGGCATCGTTCACCTTTCTAAGCCAATAGATATCCAGAATAATCCACCCATCTGGTGAAATGGTCAAGGAAATTGGGGTCGGTCCAATCTCACGCTATTTCTAGAGTCTCGCAAATATTTCTGACCAGTCTTCCAGTGCATCTTCGACACCTGAAACTACCTGAACGGCAAATTGCGTGTATCCAGCTTCTCCTAGTTCACCAAGGCGGTCTAGCAGTTCATCCCGTGTACCACTCATGGTAGTGGCCTTGACCATCTCCGGTGTTAACAGCGCCTTTTCTTCCTCCTTCAAAAACATCAGGTGCCCTCGGTGATTGTCAAGGTAACGAGCATCTGCGGGGGAGTATTCAGCATGAATAGCACGATACGCTTCCAGGACATCAGCCATACCCTGGGGCAAAGCTAAGGGCATGGGCTGGATCGAATCCAGCATGTTGTGAAAAATAACAGCGGTAGACGGGGCTGCCTGGACCATGAGTTTACTCGCGTCAGCTTCAGCATCACCAGACAGGACTGCACCCAGAAAGAAGAGCGTGCTCTTGAGATCATCAGGATTATGTGCGGCACCAGCCCAGGTACTCTGCATGTGATCGAGATCCCGCAAAGCAGCCTCATTGTCCCCGCTGAAATTCAGCCAGCCAGCCTCAAGTTCAGCGGTAAGCTCACGGGCCCTTGGTCCCATGGCAGATACATGGAGGGGTACTGGGTCCTCTATATTGATCAGGCCAAAATCAGGATTCAGGAAGCGAATTTTCCTCTCCTTATCTTCGAAATCCCAGCTTATGGTTTCACCTAACAGCAGCCCCTGAACTCGCTGAATATAGGTCTTCATTTCTTCAAGATGTATTGCGGATAGACCCATGGTCCTGCGACCGGTAAATCCGGTTCCGACACCAAAGTCGATTCGGCCCGGCGCAATCTTGTTGAGTGTCGCGAAGGCGTTTGCCGTCACAGGCTCAATTCTATTTGACGGGATAAGCACACCAGTCCCCAATCTTATGGTATTGGTGTTTGCAGCAGCCAATGCCATACAGATAAAGACATCCGGGTTGAGAAGCTGGGTATCGTAGAACCAGCTACTGGTGAACCCCAATTCTTCGGCACGTTTAACGACTTTCCAGGAATCAATTTGCGATGCAACTGCGACGCTGAACTCCATGGGTGCTCCTTTTCAATTTGACGGAGTAGCTCTTTACTCTGAGGGCAATAATTATTTACCCTGACACACTACTCTGATCACTAGAAATGTGACAACAAAATTATGTCAGCAATAAATGAACTAAGGGAAATTGTGCAGGAAGAAAATAGCGCGGTCGGCGTTACAAATCTAAACCATTGGGTTTTGCGAAAAGTAGAAACCGAGGGCTACGAAAGCCTTGGCATGGAAGAGAAGGTAATTATTCATGTCAATGCTCTCGACTGGGAGATCGCAAATCACGGCGTAAACAGACTGATATTTGGCTCTGATATCCGTTTTGCAGAAGAAATGACTGAATGTCTCCGTCGGATTGGCGCACAAAATACTGCAACACGCTTTAATGAACTTGTCTCCATGATTCCCCACTGGCCGTTACCAGAAGATAAGGATGAGAGAGAAGTCTACTTCAAGAGCTTAAGCGACGAAGAAATCCAGAAGCTGGATAGGGGCATTCGCAATTTGTCAGCTACAAAGGAAGACTTGTTCACCGGGCTATGCAATTATTTTGACAGTATCAGGGAACGCCTGGCATATATGACATCGCAGTGACCTAAGTCAGATTTCAAACTTTTCACCGACCAGTACTTCTGAGACCTCCCACAATCTTGCGGCGGCCTTCATGTCATAGGCATAGGCATTATAACCGGCAGCTGCATCCTCTGACTCCGCCAGGGGCGCTATTTGACAATCCTCGAGATAAAGCCCGCCCTGCCCCTCAAGCTCTGGAGCGGTTGCCGCATAAAGTGTGGTTGCAGCACCTGCTTCCGGCGACTTCATGGTTAGTGCTCGACCCGTCGTCAGCTGCTGTATGTCTTCCTCAGTCATATGGCGACCAAGTTTGGTCATGATGACACCGGGATGTACGGCAAAGGATCGGACCCCTTTCCCCTGGAGGCGCCGGTCCAACTCTCGAGTAAACAGGATGTTCGAGGTCTTTGATTGACCATAGGCCTCGAACTTGTTGTATTCCCGATTCTCGAAGTGGATGTCATCGAAATCAATATTACCCAGTCGATGTGCACCGGAGCTCAAATTGACTACTCGACCCGGTCCACCGGCAATCAATGCAGGGTGGAGGTGGCTCGTCAAAACAAAGTGGCCGAGGTGATTGGCAGCAAATTGCATTTCCCAGCCTTCGCTGGTCCGGGTAAGCGGACAGGCCATCACCCCGGCATTGTTTATAAGGAGATGAAGTTGCTCATGATCCTCAAGCCACTTGTCCGCACACTGACGAACGGATTCCGGGATCGAGAGATCCAGTTCTGCCACATCAAGCTGGGCACCCGGAACCGTCGCACGAATCATGTCTGCTACCTCCTGGCCCTGTTCCATCTTTCGCACCCCAAGTGTGACTGATGCACCATGAGCTGCCAGTGCTCGTGCGGTTTCGCCACCTAGTCCCCCGGCAGTACCTGTGACAAAGGCCGTCTTGCCCGTGAGGTCAATACCGGCAAGTACCTCCTCTCCGGTAGTCTGTTCACCAAATGAATTGCGATCGGATGTGGACATCTTTTATCTCCTTTACTTTGACTCAGGGAATCGGCGCTGTCAGGGAAGGGTGAACAAACTACCTTTTCTAAAGACTAGCAACCGATAAATAATATTTTGGGTCAGAACCTAGCCACGATACTTTTTCGTTAGGCATAGAATCACAATTCCAAAGGTCCATAATTGCGTCGTCTAACGAACAGTTTTCGTGATTTTACTCCGGCCCCTGCTACCAATAGTTCGACCATACAAATACCTGTAGAATCATGGTTTACTTTCACCAGGAGTGAACAAGATGGGCACTACCGACTTTTCACAATTTCTGGCAGCGGCGGTACGATTGTGGAAGCTGCCTTTGCGGTTGCCGATATACCGGTTGAGATCATAGATGTCGATTGGGATGATCTGGGTTGGAACAGCACAAAATTGATTCAATACAACCCCCTTGGTCAGGTTCCAACATTGATCCTGCCGGATGACCGGGTGATGACGGAGTCTGCTGCTATCATATTGCACCTTGCGGATATCAGGCCGCAGAGCGGTCTTGCACCAGACTTGGATCATGCTGATCGACCAGATTTCCTGCGATGGCTCATATTCCTGGCCTCTGCAATCTATCCTACTTTCACCTACGGCGATGTTCCTAATAGGTGGGTATCGGGCGATGAAACTGCAGGGAAAAAACTGTTAGACGGTACGGATGCTCATCGTAAAACCCTTTATCGGTACATGGAGAAGCATGCCGGAACCCCCTGGTTTCTGGGTGAATTGTTCTCCTGCATTGATCTCTATTTTCTGGTGATGCGAGACTGGCGACCGGGGATAGAATGGTTTGAACAAGAGTGTCCCCGGCTGAATGCCATTGGCCTGCGGTCAGCCGCAGTTAGCGAAGTCAAAGAAATAGCAAAGAAACTCTGCTAGCTGGCCATAGGCTGGCTAGAGACTTGCCCGGTTGACTATGGCTGGTATCATGCCCCTACATATCTAAGTCAACTTATGAGGTAATCGAATCGTGACAAACGTTCTGGTAGTAGAAAGCATTAAAGCTGATGCACAATCAGTGTGGGATATTCTGGGAGACTTCGCTGGCGTCGAAGTAGGTGGACCCATTACGGCTGTTGAAGTAACGGGTGAAGGCGTCGGAGCAGTTCGGTCCCTCACCATGGGTGGCGCACTAATTGTGGAGCGCTTGGAGGCTTATGACCCTGACAACCTAAGCTTTACATACGCCATCATTAATGATGACTGCCCGCTGCCCCTGTCTAACTACAGTGCAACCGTTAAAATCACAGCCGACGGTGATGGCTGCACCGTCAATTGGGAGGGTAGCTTTGAACCCAAAGGACAGCCAGAAGAAGACGTAAAAGAACTGGTAAATGGTATCTACACCGGCGCTATCGCAGGCGCCAGGAAAGCAACGGAAGGTTAGCAAATGGGCTAGTGCCCGGCTATTGTCGCTAATGTTCACCCAGTCGATGCCGGGCACAAAATTCCTTCGCAGCCAGTCGAGTTTGTTCCTGCCGCACCGGTAGGAGGCTGGTCAATTCGGATTCGACTTCCTTAACGAGGCTGCTACCCCAATCCCGAATAACATGGGCAAGCAGTGCACGTATCCACGGGCCATGGCCACTCTTCAGGGTGGATCTGACCTGAGGGAGTATCTGCCCACCGAGGGAGCCGAGATAAGGCCCAAGTACATCAACTACAGCTTGATCCGCATCACGGATATGTTCCATTAGATTCTTCAACTGCGGCGCTACCTCTTCAGAGCTCATCTGAACAACTTTTTTCGCCGTCTCA
>Ga0187833_10003918_pt1 | contig 14756 bp, 16 predicted proteins | sample ETNtaG_37_FD_167968 | JGI IMG/M metagenome (GOLD analysis project Ga0187833, IMG submission 167968) | Marine microbial and viral communities from oxygen minimum zone, Eastern Pacific Ocean - ETNP2014_SV_400_PacBio MetaG (Illumina Assembly) | ecosystem: Environmental > Aquatic > Marine > Hypoxic... | reverse complement strand
AAAGTATTTTGCAATTTGAAAGCATATTTCTCCAATTAAACCTCTTTTTATAAAACCACCCTGATAATTTATAATCCATTCTGAAATAGTAGAATCATTTCCAACGAGATGTTTTGTATGTAACCAAAAAATTCCAAAAAAAAATAATAGGGATAAATATATAAAGAAATAATTATTAAATTTTTTTATGTTCATAAATTATTTACATTTATTTATCATACAAGGATTGGTTGTCATTATTTTTTACTAATTTTTCTTGATTAGAGTTAAAGATTTTTGAATATGGTGCCCACAGTGTGAATCGAACACACGGCCTCTTCCTTACCATGGAAGCGCTCTACCAACTGAGCTATGTGGGCTCAAAACCTGTTACAAATACCTAAAAAAAACATTTGTAATAGCTTTAAAATAGCCATAATCGAATAGTAACTTGAAAATTAACTTTTAACAAAGTAAACATATAAAAAAAATGGTAAAATTCTTATGGGTATTCACTACGATTATAAATCCAAGAGAGGTGAAAGGGCTGTGTTAAAACAAGCCAAGAGAGAGTCTCGCTTAGCTGCAAAAAGAGCAAAAAGAAAAAGTATAATGACGGCAGGTGCAAGTAGCGAAACAGTAATGCACGATATCCAGAAACCCATTACTTTAGAGGATTTAACTAATCCAGATAACAAGAAATAAATTTTGTGGGTAAATGGAGAAGGGCGAGATTTACTTTCAAAGGCTCGAGAAAGCACTAAAAAAAAATCTTAAAAAGAGAAAAAAGTTTCAAAAAAAATACAAAAATAAGAAGAAAAAATGACAGTTCTATCGGATAAATGGATAAAAGAAATGGCGAGAACTCATAATATGATTAGCCCCTTTGAAGATAAGCAAATAAGAGGTACCAAGATTTCCTATGGCCTTTCTTCTTTTGGGTACGATGCACGCGTTTCAAATGAATTTAAAATATTTACAAATGTAAATTCAGAAATAATTGATCCAAAAAACTTTAAACAAAATAACTTTATTTCTAAAAATGGAGAATCATGCATTATTCCCCCAAATTCTTTTGTTTTATCAAGCACAATTGAATATTTTAAAATACCAAATGATATAATGGTAATTTGTTTAGGAAAATCTACTTATGCTAGATGCGGAATAATTGTAAATGTTACACCCTTAGAACCCGGCTGGGAAGGTTATGTGACACTGGAGTTTTCTAATACTACTCCTCTTCCAGCAAAAATATATGCAAACGAAGGAGTTGCGCAATTCATTTTTCTAAAAGGGAATGAAAAACCTGATATTACATATGCTGACAGAAATGGAAAGTATATGAAACAATCTGGAGTAACACTTCCCAAAATCTAATTAATGCAAAAATTAATAATTGTTGGGGGGAAAAAGCTCAACGGTTCAATTAATATTTCTGGATCGAAAAATGCGACCTTACCTATTTTAGCTGCATCAATACTTAGTAAGAACAAAGTTATAATTAAAAATATTCCTCTAGTTAAAGATGTAGAGACAATGATTGATTTGCTTTTTATTTTAGGTGCTGAAACCAAATTAGTTAAAAAGGGAAAAAGAATAGAAATACTTAATAGTAATAAACTTAATACTTTTGTGCCTTACAAATTGGTCAAAACAATGAGGGCAGGGATTCTGGTTTTGGGGCCACTTTTAGCAAGATATAATAAAGCAAAAATTTCTTTACCAGGCGGATGTGCAATTGGTTTGAGACCCGTAGATCTTCATCTTGAAGCACTCAAAAAAATGGGAGTAAATTTTAAAATTAGAGACGGATATATTAATGCAATTGCCAAAAATGGATTATTTGGAAATAAAATTACTTTCCCAAAAATTTCTGTTGGAGCAACAGAAAATACTATGTTGGCCGCCTGTCTTGCCAAAGGGAAAACTATACTCAATAATTGCGCATGTGAACCTGAAATAAAAGACTTGAGTAATTTTTTAGTAAAAATGGGATGCAAAATTAAATGGCTTAAAAAAAGAAAAATCGAAATTAATGGAGTTACAAATCTCAAGCCATTAACTTATAGAGTGATGTTTGATAGAATTGAGGCAGGCACATACATGATTGCGTCTGCCGTAACAGATGGTCAGATTAAAATAAAAAATATTAATCCAAAAATAATTAAAAATGAGATTTTAGTAATGAAAAAAATGGGCGTAATAATAACTGTAAAATCAAAAGAAGTAGTAGTTCGCAACTCAAGGAATATTAATAAAATAAATCTTAAAACTTCTCCATATCCAGGTTTTCCTACCGATCTACAGGCTCAAATCATGGTTTTAATGTGTGGAGCTAATGGAGCTTCTAAAATAACAGAAAATATTTTTGAAAACAGATTTATGCATGTATCAGAATTAAATAGGATGGGTGCTAAAATAAAAATTAAAGGCAACCAAGCAATCGTCAAGGGTAAAAAAAAGTTAAACGGTGCAGAATTAATGGCAACAGACCTTAGGGCTTCGGTTTCATTAGTTTTGGCTGCCTTATCATCAAAATCAAAGACAACCATTAATAGAGTTTATCACTTGGATAGGGGTTATGAAAATATAGTCAAAAAATTATCTAATTGTGGAGCTAAAATAAAAAGAATCGAATGATAAAAGATATCAATCGGTTAAAACTTATTGGCAATAATGTTGAAGATTTAAAAATCATCTCGGCATATTGTCAGGACTCAATTGTTAAAATTAAGGATATTGTATATTTAAAAGAAAATAAAATATTTATCATGATGTTAAGCAGGTTTATGTGGGAGGATATTGAAAAGGGCGTTTTCAGAAATTATAAAAGAATCAAAAGCGTATTGAAATTTAATTTTATAGAAGGCGTTTTAGCGAAAAATATAAATCAACAGCAGGAAAATAGAAATATTGAATTGTTAGCAATTAAAAGCAACTATAACCAAGATAATTTGCATGATATTAACTTAATCTTTTCTGGAAATAGTATTATATTGATAAAAGCTGAAGAAATAGATGTAATACTTGATGATCAGGAATTTTTTTGGGAAGTAAAACATTCTCCGAAACATAAAATATAAAATGTTGAGATTATTGAACTGAAAAAATAAAATTTTTCAAAAAAAAAGTATTGAAACACTAGGATCGTTAGTTATAACATTAGCAGGTTATAAAGATTTAAAAGGTCAATCAATATCTAGGAAGGTTACGATTAAACAAAAGAGGTTGGAATATTGACAAAACAAGATTTACTTGAATTTAAAGGCAAAGTTACCGAATTACTACCTAATGCAATGTTTAGAGTAAAACTTGAAAACAATTATGAGGTCCTTGCACATACAGCTGGAAAATTAAGAAAAAATAGGATTAGAGTTTTAGCTGGAGACCAAGTGATGGTTGAAGTTACTCCTTATGATCTAACTAAAGGAAGAATTATTTTTAGATATTAACTAACGGCCAGGTAGCTCAGTCGGTAGAGCAGAGCCCTGAAAAGGCTTGTGTCGGCGGTTCGATTCCGTCCCTGGCCACCACGTCCTGAGCCATTTATTTAAATTTAGAATAGATAATACAACCGTGTTGGGCACACTCAGAACCAAGATCCCTAAAAGCTTTTTCATTTATTTAAGAACAACTTCAACAACTAACGTGACCTTGGCAACACACCTTGTTTCTCAGCCGCCCCTTTCTTGTTTTTCTCTATCTTTTTTTTCCTTTTCTCCATTTTTTTTAAGATTTTCTTTAACATTCGGACTCGTCGTATTTTCTTTTTTGATGACAATTTTTTCATTTAATGTTGTTCAACCAATTCATGTTTTTTTCAGAATTATCAAGCTTCACCTTCTCCGCGTTGACCACAAAAAAAGCCCAAACCAAAATCGGGTGTAGAAAAAGTAATTGAAGTACCTTTTGGAAAATAAAAAAGATCTCCAGGCTTGGCTGTAACTTTTTGTCCTGTTTCATCTTGAATAATGAAGCTACCGTCGACAATAAATTTCATTTCGTGGTAAGTATAAGTGTACTTGAGTGATTCTCCAGCTTTTAGTCGAAACAAACCACTTGTAATTGGTTTTTCTGAATCGTCCGAAATCGCAAAATCTTTGAGAAAAGCTGGCACATTATCAATATTCATTGATGGTAGTTCTTGTGTTTTAATTTGCTTGTAATGTTTAAAAGCCATTTTTAGTCCTTTCTTTAAAACTTTTTTTTAAATTAATCCTACTACAAATTTTCTGGACTCACTATGGACTCACTCAGGTTAATTTTTTTAACGTTCAGAAATTAAAAAGCCAGATTTAACATGGGTAAAGTAGCAAGGTCCAAGGAGCCAGAGCCCTGAAAAGGCTTGTGTCGGCGGTTCGATTCCGTCCCTGGCCACCACGTTTAGTGGCGTGGTTCTTAAATAAATTAGCAAATTAATTTCATTGTCGGTTCTTTCAAATGGTGCGGACTCCACTGGGACCCTATCTAGAAAGGAAAATGGCAGATAATGATACAATTGATTTATAATTAGGTTTGAATTATTTTATGGTTTTATATAGTAAAATTTAAAGCTATGAACAATAAGAAACTGAAAGTTTATCTATGTGATCTAACCTATGATACAATAGTCCTTGTTTCTGACACTATACCAATCAATATTGGTTTTATTGGATCATATATAAAAAAAAAATTTGGCAAAGATGTTGAAATATCATTGTTTAAATATCCAGACGAAGCAATCCAAGAAATAAAGTCTAATCCACCAGATATGCTAGGCTTGAGTAATTATTCATGGAATAGCAACCTTTCAGAATATGTTGCTTCAATAGCAAAAAAAGTTAATCCAAATATAGTTACAATACAAGGTGGTACGAATTTTCCTCACCAGGAAAATTTACAAAAAGATTTTCTATTGGCGAGACCTAATACGGATATATACACAATTTTGGAAGCTGAAAGATCTTGCTCTAATATTGTTAAAAGAATTTTAGAAAACTATTATGATAGAAAAAAAATTTTTGAAAAACCAATTGATGGTTGTATATTTATAGATCCAGAATCTTATAAATCAAAAAACAAAACTATTATAAGGGGCGCAATTTTAGAAAGAATAAAAGATTTGGATGAAATTCCTTCACCCTATTTAACTGGTATTCTAGATAAATTTTTTGATGGTAAACTAACACCATTTATAGAAACAAATCGAGGATGTCCGTTTACTTGCTCTTTTTGTCACACTGGTAATTTTTATTATCATAAATTAAATAAATTTTCTGAAGATAGAGTAAGAGCTGAAGTTGAATATATTGGAAAAAGAGTAGGTAAACCAGGTATAACAAATTTGCTTTTAGCCGATGTGAATTTTGGAATGTATCCAGGAGATAAAAAAACCTGTGAATTTTTAGTTGAAAGTAAAGAAAAATATGGTTGGCCTTTACAAATAATGGGTACAACTGGAAAAAATAATAAAAAAAGAGTCACGGAAATTACAAAAATTCTAGGAAATATGTTTGGCATAACTATGGCTATGCAATCAATGAATGAGCGGGTTTTAAAAAATATTGAGCGTTCTAATATTAAATTAGATCACATGATTGAAGTAAACAACAATCTAAGAAACGAAGGTAAAGTAACACATGTGGAATTAATTTTGCCTTTACCAGGTGAAACGAAAGAAACCTTTATAGAAGGTTTGAATTCTATTCTAAATGCAAACACATCATGTGTCTGTATTTATACATTAATGATGCTGCATGGAACTAAGTTTAAAGATCCAAAATATAGAAAACAATTTGGTTATAAGATAAAATTCAGAATTGTTCCTTTGGATTTCGGTGAATATGAAGGCCAAAAAATTTTTGAATATGAGGAAGTAGGTGTAGAAACAAAGGACCTTTCATTCGATGACTATCTTTTTCTTAGGTCTTTATCCTTATTAGTGGAGTCCTTATATAACGGAAAACTTTTTAATGAGTTTTTTAAATATGCTAGTTTATTTGGTATTCAGCCAGGAACAATGATAAAAATTTTGTATGAAAATATTTCAACAGCTCCGAAGAACATTCAAAAAATAATGAATGATTTTATAGCTGAAACCAAAAATGAACTGTGGGATTCTGAAGAAGATTTACTCAACTATTATAAAAAAGATGAAAATTATTTAAAACTCAAAAAAGGTGAGGTTGGTGGCAATTTAATCTATAAATACAAATCAAAAAATATATTTGAAGCGGTATCAGACTGGATTGATTTTTTTGAAAAGCAAATTCTTGAAACAATTAAACAAAAACAACAAAATATAGCTTCTATTCAACTTATAAAATCAGAGATATCTGAAATATCAAATTTTTGTAGATTGAAGATAAATGGATTACTAAACACCAATGCTGACACTAAGCCTATAGATAGTAATTTTCAATTTGATATTTTGAAATGGATTGATGAAGGATATAAAAAAAGAGTTTGCGAATATAAAAATAGTTTTGAAAAGAAAAAATTGTATTTTCAATTGACTAGTGATCAAATTAAAATACAAGACGATGTATTTAAGCGTTATGGAACCGATATAAATGCTTTATCAAAAATTGTAACCAGAGTAAGAAACTTGGAAAGTCTATTTCGAAAAGTTAGATACAATAATGAAATTCACCTTAGAGATATTTATAAAAAATCTGGTGATGAATTTGTTAGATATGCTTTATCAGGTTAATATTTTGACATTAATTTACATAAAAAACTTGTAAATATTGATTAAGGCACCAAGCCAAGTATATCATTCAACATTATAAAGATTCAATTATTAGAATACATAATTGTAAAGAAATAATTTTAGATTATATTTAGGGTGTGTTTTATTCAAAAATATCTAGACTAATTCTACTTGCAAACTTACCTGTATCAGTAGTCAGAAATATCTGTTCAGTATTAATTCTAAGTTTAATTATAATTTATTTTAAGTTGAAAAAAAAAAAATTATATTTTTTTATCATCCAAAAAAATTACTTACTTTAATAAATAAATATTATATTGAAGATTTATTAGAAGGTATGAATGAAAACTATTCAATAATTTATGGACATGAAGTAAATAAAAATGTTGGGAAAAAATATTTTTATATTAAACAAGGCTACCTTAAGTTTATTTTGAATATTGACTTATTTATAAGTAATTTTGTTTGTGATGTATTTACTAAAAACTCGATCAAAATTTTCATGCATCATGATATTTATGATTCTCCATTAGTAAATGATACAAAAGAAAAGGAATTATTTCAAAGACTAATAAAATACGATTATTTATTTCTTCCTAGTAGAAAAAGTAAAATTATGTTTCAGAATTTCTTTAAAAAATATAATTTCGATTTTAAAAATAAAATACCAAGATTAATGGAAACTGGTTACCCAAAATTAGATTACCTTAAAGAAAATATTCAATCATATAAATCAACAAATAATAGTATTGTAATTGCTCCTACAAATCCCTTTACGTTTGGGAAATTATCAATGTGCAATTACCTAGATGAATTAATTGATATTTTACTGACAAATATAGAATCGGAAATAATTTTTCGACCACATCCTTCAAACAGAAAAGAAAGAAAAGTTATTGAAATTGAAAAAAAATTTAACAAAAATCCAAATTTTAATTTGGATATAAGTGATAATTATTTGAATATTTATTTAAAGTCGTATTGTCTTATAACAGATTTATCTGGAACTGCTTATACATATGCATTTTTAACAAAAAAGCCTGTGATTTTTTTTTCAAAAAATGAAAAATTGATCAACAATCTTGGATATAACAAGCTTGCCTTTTTTGAAGATAGAGAGAAAATTGGAATTGTTATTCAGAATTTAAGTGAGATTATATATACAGTAAAAAATATTAAATTTATTGAAAAAAAAATAAAAAATTCAATTGACCTTTTGGAAAAAGATTTGAGTAACTTGGGAAATTCAAAAAATAGAATAAAACAACTTATAAATGAAATTAAAAAATGAAAAAAAAAATTTTCTCTTCAAAAGCAAGAAATCTTTTAAATTTAAACTTAAAAAAAACTAAAATACCAAAAAGTATTTTTTTTAGCGTTAAAGAATTTAAAAAAAATCAATACAAAATTATAAAAAATATACAAAAAAATTTTAAAGATAAAATAATTGTGCGATCTTCTAATAATTTTGAAGATAGCAGTAAATTTTCTTTAGCTGGGAATTTTGAAAGTGTTTCTGGAGTTGATCCCAAAAACAAAATTCAACTAAATAACTCAATTTTAAAAGTAATTAAATCTTATAAAAAATTTTATAGCGAAAAAAATGAAGTACTAATTCAAGATTTTATTACAGACATAAAAATGTCTGGTGTCGCAACTAGTTGTGATCTGAAAAAATACTCACCATATATTACAATCAATTTTTCTAGAGAAAATAATACCTCTGAAATAACTTCGGGTAAAAAAAATTCAAAAACTTTTGTTTTTTTTAGAAAATCAAAAATTGAAAATAAATATAATTTGTTCAAAAATATTATCTTTCTTTTAAATCAACTCATGAAAATTTTTGATAATACATTCATTGAAATTGAATTTGCAATAAATAAAAAAAATGAACTATATCTTTTTCAAGTTCGCCCAATTATCAAAAAATTTAAAAATAATATTAATATTAATTTTGCCAACAAATCTCTTCTAAGACTAGAAAGGAAAATATTAAAACTACAAAGAAAACATCATAATTTATTGGGAGGCACAACTGCATTTGGTGTTATGCCTGATTGGAATCCGGCAGAAATTATTGGAACAAAACCCAAGCCTCTTGCTTCATCACTTTACCGGGAATTAATTACTGATCATATGTGGTCTTTGAATAGAAAAGATTATGGGTTTAGAGATTTAACTTCCAATCATCTAATGACATCTTTTTTGGGAATGCCATACATTGATGTACGTGTAGATTTTAATTCCTGGATACCTTCTACCTTAGATGAAAGTTTAGCTAACAAACTTGTAAAATACTATCTTAATCAGTTTAAAAGAAATCCACATTTGCATGATAAGGCCGAATTTGAAATTCTCTTTACTTGTTTTACTCTTTCAACAAATAATAGGTTAAAAAAATTATTAAAATTTGGCTTTACAATTCCAGAAATAAATAAAATTAAAAAAAGTTTAAAAATTATTAATAAGAAAGCCTTTGAGCAATATAATGTGAATATTAACGATTTAGAAAAGCTTAAAACCAAACAGATTCAAGTAATGCAATCCAATATGTACTACATAGATAAAATTTATTGGTTAGTAGAAGACTGCAAAAGATTTGGTACATATCCTTTTGCTGGTTTGGCACGATGTGGATTTATAGCTATAGATATTTTAAAATCTTTTGTTGAAGAAAAAATTCTTTTAGAGAACGAAAGAGATTTATTCCTACAAAACATAAAAACTATTGCTTCACATATTCAAGTTGATTCTTATAAACTTTCAAAAAAAAAATTTATAAAAAAACATGGCCATATAAGACCAAATAGTTATGAAATTACATCAAAAAATTACAAAGAGGGTTATGATTTATATTTCAAAAAAAACAAAATTATAAAAAACTATAAATTAAAAAAATTTCAATTTAATATTAAACAAATAAAAAAAATTTCAAAATTTATAAAAAGAAATAATTTAAATTTAAATTTTAAACAACTGATATCCTTTATACAAAATAGTATTACTTACAGGGAATATGCAAAATATATCTTCACGAAAAGTATTAATAATATATTTGAAATTATAAAATTTATTGGAAAAAGATATTCTATAAGTTTAGAGAACTTGTCTTACCTCAGAATTCAGTTAATTTTAGATTTATATTACAGTTTATCTTTTAGAAACATAAAACAATTATTAATGGACGAAATTAATGAAAATAAAAAAGAATATAAAATTAATTCTTTTTTTAAATTACCCGAAATAATTTATTCAGCTAAAGATATATATAGTTTTCTAGAAAATGAAAAAAAAATTAATTTTATTGGAAGCTCGATTGTAGTTGGAAAGCCTTACCATGTTAAAAACGATCAAAATTATAATTTAGAAAATAAAATTGCATGTATAAAAAGTGCTGATCCTGGGTACGATTTTATATTCAGTCAAAAAATCGTTGGACTAATTACTCAATATGGTGGCGTAAATTCTCATATGGCTATAAGATGTGCTGAATTATCAATTCCCGCTGCCGTTGGAGTGGGGCAAAATAAATTTGAAAATGTCGTTAGTTCAAAAATTATCAGACTTGACTGTGAAACAAACAAAATAGATTTAATTAAATAACCGCTAATATAATTTTAAATGAAAATTTTAGTTGTACCTAAGGTATATTACAAATTTAGAAATCAAGTGGAATATTCTTTTGAAAAAAAAATAATTATTTTTTTCCAAAAAGTATTTCCAAAAGCAAATATAGAAGTTGCAATCTCAAAAAGTTGTAAAAAAAAACCTAATTTAATTATTTTAAGTGGAGGAAATAATATAATTCTATTTTCAAAAAAAAGAGAGGATATCTTGAGAAATAAAATTGATAATTTTTTTTTTAAATATTCACTTAACAAAAAAATACCAATTTTTGGAATATGTCACGGGGCCCAATTTATAGCAAAAAAATTTGGTTGTAAATTTAGGAAAAATAAACATCATGTTAAAAATCATTATATTAATATAGTTGATAATAAATCTTTAGTAAGAAAACAATTTATAAATTCTTACCATAATATTACTATCATGAAAAATTCTAAAAAGATTAAAGTTTTTGCTTTAGCTGAAGATAACTCAATAGAGGCATTTTATCATAAGAAATTAATAATTGGTGGAATTATTTGGCATCCAGAAAGATTTAAAAAATTTAGAAAGGAAGATATTAAAATAATTAAAAACTTTTATGCAGCTGGTAATTTTAGCTTCGGGAACAGGAAGCAGACTTAAAAATAAGACAAAAAAAATTCCAAAATGTTTAGTTAAAATCAATGGAATTCCAATAATTGATTACAACAAGAAATTTTTTGACAAATTCAAAAAAGTTGTAATTGTAACGGGATATAAATCACAATTAATAAAAAAAAAATTTTTAGATAAAAAGTATAAAATAATTTTTAATAAAAAATATAAAAGCACTAATATGGTCTATAGTTTATTTTGTGCTTCTAAATATATAAATAATAATGTGGTTATTTCTTACGCAGATATTATATTTGATAAAAATATTTTTAATTTATTTATGGAACATGGTGAATCATCAATAATAATTTATAAAAATTGGCTTAAATTATGGAAAAAAAGGATGAATAAAAAAAAAATTTTAAAAGATGCTGAAAATTTAACATTAAAAAATAATTATGTTGAAAATATAGGTGAAAAAATTAATAAAGATTGTCCCAAATATCAATTTATGGGTTTATTAAAACTCACAAAATTAGATTTTAATAAACTAAATATTTTTTTTAAAAAAATCAAAAACAATAAAATTGATCTTACTAATTTTTTAAATATGGCTATATCAAAAAAAATAATCAGGTTAAGAGGAATTAAAACTAATAAATATTGGTTCGAAATTGATGTAGCCAAAGATATTGTCGTTGCAAAGCAAGAATTATATAAATTTTTTAATAAATGGTAATTTGGATTTTAGGAAAATCTGGTTCAGGTAAAAGCTACCTAGCAAAGAAAATTTTTAACCTTTTAGAAAAAAAATATAAAAAAGTATTCTGGATTGATGGAGATGAATTTAGAAAATTTTTTTCCAAAGATTTAAAGTATTCTATTAGAGATAGGAAAAAAAATTCTGATAGGATGAGACAATTATGTGTTTACCTGGAAAAAAAAAATTTTATTGTTATATGTTCTATATTGTCAATTTTCAAAGATCATCAAAAAAAAAATAGAAATTTATTTAAAAATTATTACCAAATTTTTATTAAAGCAAATCAAAAAACTATATCAAGAATGGACGTCAAAGGAGTTTATAAACAGAAAACAAATGTCGTAGGAAAAGATCTTAAATTTCCTACTCCATACAAATCTGACATGATTTTAAAAAATAATTTTAATAATGAATACAAGAAAAATATAAATAAAATTGTTAATGAAATACAAAAATTTATATCTTAAAACAATAAATCAATTATTTAGACAAAAGTATAGAAACAAGTGTTTTTCTAGTAATTTTTTTTTTAATTCTTATTTAAAATCAAGAAAGTTTTTTTTATTAAATTTAAAAGGGTCTAAATATAAATTAAGTAATGGCAATAATAATATTTATTTAAAAAAAAAAGTTTTAGATGTTAAAAAATTTCTTAAGTATGTTTTTTTAAAGAAAAAAATTATTAATAAAAAAATATTAAAAGCTTTATTAATTAAATATGAAATTAATTTGTCATTAAAGAAAAAATATAATTTTCATTTAAAAAAAATTAGCGAAGAAAAATGTGATTATGAGACCTACATTTTACTATCTTACATCGCCGCAAGATATAATCTTTTTGAAAATAATTTAAAAAAATTAAATTTTTTATTAAAAATTAACGATCATTTAATTATTGAATATAAAAAAAATATTCACTCTAACCTAATTAACCTTTTGTTTTTATCAATTAATACTGAGTTAAAAATAATAAAAAAATATTTATGATCAAACTCAAAAATTTTATTTTAATATTTGCTAATACACCAAGATCTTTTGCATATTTTTATTATTTAAAAAAAAATAATCTTTTACCAAAATATTTAATTTATTTAGATGATCAAAAGAAGACACATTTGGTTAATAATTATAAATATTTTAAAGGGTTTAATATCGAAAAAGAATGTGAAAAATTTAAAATTTCTTTTTCAAAATTTAATACTTCTCTTATAGATAATCCATTTGTTTTAAAATTTTTAAAAAAAATTAAATTAAAAAAAATAATTTACTCTGGTTATCCTGGTTGCATTATAAAAAATAAAGATTTACTTAGGCAAAAAATTTTGATTCATACGCATTCTGGAAAATTACCGGAGTTTAGAGGTAGTACAACAATATTTTATTCAATTCTTCTAAAAAAAAAAATTTTTTGCACTACTTTTCAAATGAGCGCTAATATTGACAGCGGAAAAATTTTATTTGTTAAAGAATACCCTATACCCAAAAAAAGGATGGAAATTAATAATATTTATGATGAATTTATCAGAGCTCAGAATTTAGTAAGTTATCTAAAATCTAAGAAAAAAACTTTTAAAATGAAAAAAAATAAATATGTTAGTTATTTTATTTCACATCCAATAATAAGATATCTTGCATTAACAAAAAAAATATAATTTATGAGAATTACTTATAGAGATAAAAATAACATAAATTATTGGAACGATAGATGGCAAAAAATTGTTCCCGATAGTATTTTATCTAATGAAAAAAAATATCCATTAAAATATTCAAATTTATTAATTAAATCTAAAGGAAAAATTTTAGAAGCAGGTTGTGGAGCTGGTAGAGTTTTAAGATATTATCATAAAAAAGGTTTTGATATTTATGGTATAGATTTTGTTGAAAGTATTATTTTAAAATTAAAAAGTGAAGATCCAACTTTAAAAGTTTCAGTTCAAAGTATTCATAATTTAGATTTTGGTAATGAATTTTTTGATTATGTTTTGGCCTTTGGCCTGTATCATAATTTTAATCAAAATCTTAATAAAGCAATAATAGAAACTAAGAGAGTTTTAAAAAAGGATGGTTTTATTTGTGCTTCTTTTAGATCAGATAATTGGCAAACAAGAATTACAGATTGGTTGTACTTAAAAAAAAATCCAATTAGATTTAGTAAATTTCATAAATTAAATTTAAAAAAAAAAGAGTTTATAAATTTATTTGAAAAATCAGGTTTTGAAGTTATGAATGTTTTTTCTGTGGAAAATATGCCCTTTTTATATAAGTTTCGTTTTTTTAGGGAAAAGAATCAAAAAAAATTTAACGAAAACCAAGCTAGAAGAGATGGTTATCAATTTTCTTTTTTTGGAAAAATTATACAATATTTGTTAATAAAATTTTTTCCTGATCAATTTTGTAATATTTATGTTCTAATTGCTAAAAAAATGTAAAATTTATCCTGCCTCTGGTTTCGGATGTATTGTTAGTCAAAAAATCCAAGTTCGGTTAATTTTGTTTTGATTTAATTTTCTATAAATTAACTAATGGTGTAACTTCTGGAAACAACTATTATTGAGCAATGAAAATTTTCTACGATTACCAAATATTTTATAATCAAAGATTTGGAGGACCTTCAAGATATTTTGTAGAGCTTTATAAAAATATTATAAAACTTAACAAAGATGTTAAAATTTTTTCTCCAATTAATATAAATCATCATTTAAAAGACTTAAATATTTCAAAAATACAAAAAGGTATTTTTTTAAAAAAAAAATTTAAACTAAGTTTTTTTTTTAATTTTGTAAATACATTTTTAACAAAACGTTTTTTAGACGGATTTAACCCAGATATAATTCATCCTACTTATTATGATATTTCATCTTTAAAAAATTTTAAAAAACCAAAAGTTCTTACAATATATGATTTAATCCATGAAAAATATCACCATCTTTATAATTTGAAATCAAATGATCTTCCAAAGAAAGAAGCTATAAAATATTCAGATTATTATATTTGTATTTCAAAAAATACTCAAAGAGATCTAATAAAGTATTATAATATCAAAGAGGAGCGAACTTCCGTTATCTATCTTGCTCCATTCGCAGATATAAATCATTCTTTAAATACATCAAAAAATTA